>Ga0136636_10000031_pt1 | contig 46706 bp, 41 predicted proteins | sample AntDrymUQ8522106_2_FD_104653 | JGI IMG/M metagenome (GOLD analysis project Ga0136636, IMG submission 104653) | Polar desert sand microbial communities from Dry Valleys, Antarctica - metaG UQ852 (21.06) | ecosystem: Environmental > Terrestrial > Soil > Desert | place: Antarctica: Dry Valley... | reverse complement strand
TAATGGAAACCCAATTGGAAACCCGCCATTAAACCCTGTAAACAATGCGTTCAACGGCACGAACAGTTTTACGGGTGCGACTGATATGTATAACATGGATCTTGATGTTTATGATATCCAAAATAACATAGCGATTGGCGATACAACCGCGGAAATAGAACTTACCTCAGGCCAGGATTTCGTGATGATAAATGCAATTGTAACCAAACTCAACAGCCAGCTTCCCGATGCGACAATCACAATCGACAATGTGGCGCTACAGTGCAATTCGAGGAATATAATTGTTGATTTTACGGTTTATAATGTTAACAGTACCAACGAACTTCCGGCAGGTACGCCGATTTCGATTTATGCCAATGGGATTTTCATCCAATATGCCGAAACCGTACTTCCTATCCCAATAAACGGCAACCAAACCGGCAGCGCTCCTATTTTAATTCCCGATTCGATTCCCGATACTTTTGTGTTGACTTTTGTTGTCGATGACGATGGAACCGGACATGGAATTGTAATCGAAAGCAATGAAACCAATAATGAAGATATTGCCCAGGTTGACTTGCAGAAATCGGAACCATTACCAATTTTACAGCCAAAAATCAGCTGCAACCGCGGATTGACAAAAGGTAATTTTGATTTTTCGGATTATGAAAATGTTGTGAAGATTGACCCGACCGACATCGTGACGTTTTATGAATCGCAAATGGATTTGCTCAACGATGTCAATGCGATAACGAACCCCGCAAATTATACTGCCCAATCGACGCCCGCAACCATTTTTGTAAAAGTAGAAAACGGAACTTGTTTTAATATGACGACTTTCGGACTGGTCACGAAAAATTGCCGTCCAACGGTTTACAATTATGTTTCATTGAATAACGATAATAAAAACGATGTGTTTTTTATTGATGGGCTGCGTGATGTTTTTGTCAACTTCAAGCTGTCGGTTTACAATCGTTGGGGAACACTCATATGGACCGGCGATAACAACGCACCTGACTGGGATGGATTTGCTACCAAAGGTCTGCGAATTGGCAATGAATCGGTTCCAGCAGGCACTTATTATTATGCACTCGAACTCAACGATCCCGATTATCCAAAGCCGATGATTGGATTTGTGTATTTGACACGCAGTTAATTACATGTGTTGCGTATAGTAATTGTAATCTTTGAGGATGGTTTTGATGAACTCTGAATTGGATTCTGCGTGCTTCTTGATCCCTGTAACTTTTTCAACTTTTTCTTTTAGTTTTTGAATTGTATCGAAATCGTCTTTGGCTTTGGCAAAATGAAAAGTGTCTTTGATAATGCGAACATCATTATCGGAAAGCTTGATCACCAAAGGATAAACAGGCACATACTCCTGCCCGATTTCTTCCAAAATCGTACTGTCGATCGTCACCATATTTTTGAGCGTAATCACCGCTGTACCTGCAGTCATGTCGCCGAGTCGCTGGCTTTTTTTACTGAAGATAATAGCAAGAACCGCGATAAGTCCGTAGAACAACGAAATATCAATTATCCGAAAGAACCACCGAATCAGGTAATCGCCAAACCCGGCTTGGTAGCCATCAATTTTCACCACTTTAATCTTAACGATCTTTTTTCCAAAACTCTGTCCTTCAAAAATGCTTTCCAACGTTAGTGAATAAAACATGACGGGAAGAAAAAACACCATTGCAATCGCTGCCGCCGACCATCGGTCCATCCGTTCAAATGCTTCATTGATTTTGAGCCAGTAGAAGAATATTCCATAAATCACAATAAAGTAGGCAGCCTTTATAGCTAAGTCGATAAAAAATGCAAGAATCCTTTCACCCAGAGTTGCAGCCGTAAAATTTATATTTACATTTTGTGTGGTATTAATCGTAAGTTCTGACATATTTTATAATTTAGCGCTACATGAGAGAAGTCGCATTCATAAAGCAAAATAAAGCAAAATGGCTTGAATTCGAATTGGCTATTTTTGGTAAAAATAAAAAAAATCCTGATGAAATGGCGAGCCTCTATATTCATTTGGTCAACGACTTGTCGTATGCTCAGACTTACTATCCCAAAAGCAAAACTGTAGTTTATTTAAATCATCTTGCTTCAGTCATTTTCCAAAAGATTTACAAGACGAAACGAACCCAAAAAAATCGCGTCAGGTACTTCTTTGAAACCGAAGTTCCTTTGATCCTCTACCAATACAAAAGGTATTTGGGATATGCCTTTGCTCTTTTTTTTATCACGGTCGGCATCGGCGCTGTTTCGGCTAAATACGACCCCGATTTTGTGCGCCTTATTATGGGAGATTCCTATGTCAACATGACGCTGGAGAATATTAAAGACGGCAATCCGGTTGCGGTTTACAAATCAGGTAGTAACTGGGGCAGTTTCATCGGCATCACACTCAACAACTTATATGTGGGAACACTTTGTTTTATATATGGTATTTTTGGCGGCATTGGTACGTTTTATATTTATCTCAAAAATATGATCATGCTGGGTTCGTTCCAATATTTTTTTTATGAACAAGGCGTTTTCTGGGAAAGCGTGCGCGGCATTTGGATACATGGTGCGATGGAAATTTTTGCCATCGTCATTGAAGCTGCGGCGGGCTTTGTTTTGGGTGCTTCGATACTATTCCCAAAAACTTATTCTCGGTTGAATTCCTTCAAGATGGGTTTTAAGAACAGCCTCAAGATTTTTCTGAGCACGATCCCTTTTACAATCTCGGCAGGATTTCTCGAAGGTTTCGTAACGCGCTATTCGGTGGTCATGCACAACTTGTTCAGCAGTTTCATCATTGTGCTAACGTTGTCGGTCATTTCCTTTTATTATCTTGTGTACCCGTTTATAGTACACAGAAAAATGCAATCGAAACGTGTATAAATTATTGTATTTCGCATTATTATTTTTTTGGACTCCAATTCGGGCGCAGGAAAATACTGTTGCAACCATAACAGCAACGGCGCAGTGGCAAATTGATACCGCAGCGATATCATTACAGACATTTCCAAAGAATTTTAAAAAAAGCTATACCGATAAAGAGTTCATATACGAATTCCAGGCACCAGAAAAAAATGCGTGGGATCGGTTTAAGGAATGGCTTGCCGATTTACTTTCAAATTTGTTCCAATTCACAGGCGATGCCAACTCGATGGGCATTGTCAACATTTTACTAAAAGCGATTGCCGTATTGATCGTTATCGGGGTCGTTTATCTGATTGTCAAGGCTTTCTTAAATAGGGATGGGCAATGGATTTTCGGAAAAAATTCGGATCGGAAAGTCATCCATTATGATGCAGTCGAACAAAACTTGCATACAACCGATTTTGCGAAGCTCATTAAAGACGCTCTGGGTTCAGGTGAAAAGCGATTAAGCATCCGTTACTATTATTTGTGGTATCTCAAAAAATTGTCCCACAGCAATTTAATCGAATGGGACATCGAAAAGACTAATGCTGATTTTCTGCAGGAATTGGCAAACCCATTGCAAAAAGACCGTTTTGCATACTTATCGTATTTGTACGAATATGTGTGGTATGGCGATTTTGAACTCGACAACGCAACGTATTCCAAAACAATAGCGGCTTTCGACGACGCCATAAAATCTGCCGGGCATGAATAACACGATCAAAATCGGGATTGCGTTTCTGATGCTTTTGCTTGCCGGAACAATTGCCTATGACAGTACGCTGCCCAAGCCCGTCAACTGGAATAAAACGTATTCGCTACGCGATAAAATTCCGTTTGGATTGTATGTTTTCGATCACGAACTGACCAAAACCCTACCCAAAAGTAAAGTTGAAAAAATCACGGTCACACCTTACGAATATTATCAACTGCCATCAAATTACGACACGCTTACCAATGAATACAAGGCGAAAGGCACGATCATGGCTATTTCGGAATACACAAACATTGATAGCGAATCAATAAAGGAAATTTGTTACTATGTAAGCAACGGAAACTCGGCGTTCCTAAGTCTCAAAGTCATGCCACAAGAATTGCTCGATACCTTGCGGATCAAGACTAAATCTGCCTACAAATACACCGATACAATTTACAATTGGGTCGCCAATCAAAAACTCGGCACGCAAAAATACAATCTGACCGAAGGCATGGGCAACAATTACTTTACGAAATACGATACGCTCAGCTCCTCGGTTTTGGGTTTTCACAGCGGCGATACGAGTCGGGTGAATTTCGTCAAGGTGAATTATCGCAGCGGTACGTTTTACCTGCACCTTCAGCCGGCGGCTTTTACGAATATTCATCTGCTCAAAGACAACCACCACCAATATGCAGAAAAAGTCCTTTCGTATGTTCCCCCAGGCAAGATCTTTTGGTTTGTCAAAGACCAGACAGGCGATATAATTTCAAAATCTCCAATGCGTTTTATCTTAAGCCAGCCCGCACTCAAATGGGCTTGGTATCTTTTCCTTTTAGGTATGCTCATTTTTATGGTATTTAATGCAAAACGCAAGCAGCGCGTGGTTCCGATTATTATGCCGCTGTCTAATACCACTATAGATTTCACGAAATCGATCGGGAATCTGTATTATCAGGAAGGCGACCACGACAATATCATCAACAAGAAAATTATCTATTTCCTTGAGAAAATCAGGAACGAATACCTAATCGATACAGGCCGACTCGACGATGAATTTATTAAAAAGCTACAGCACAAATCGGGTAAGGATTTAAACGATATCAAAAAAGCGATTTTCTTGATTAATGCACACCGGAAAAGTCCGCATAGCAGTATTGAAGAAGACCTTATACAAATCAATAATGCGATCGAAAAAATCATCTAAAGAGTGTATATTTAAACACTTTGTGACCACTGCCTTCGCGGCAAAAAAATAAAAATATGGAAGAAACGAACATCCCCGACAATACGACAGAAGCCACCAACGAAAACGTGAATTTCCAATCGCGTCTCGATTTGGCGCCGCTGATGGCGAGCATTGAAAATATCAAACAGGAAATCGAAACCGTTATTGTCGGACAGCATAAAATGATCGATCTGTTGCTCGTGGCGATATTGGCCAACGGTCATGTGCTACTCGAAGGTGTACCAGGTGTCGCAAAGACCATTACCGCCAAACTGCTGGCGAAAACGCTTGATATCGGTTTTAGCCGCATTCAGTTTACACCCGATCTGATGCCTTCGGACATTCTTGGCACTTCGGTTTTTGATTTGAAAACATCGGAATTCAGTTTTAGGAAAGGACCGATATTCTCCAACCTGATTCTTATAGATGAGATCAATCGCGCACCCGCTAAAACACAGTCTGCTTTATTCGAGGTAATGGAAGAAAGACAGATTACAATCGATGGTTCGGCCTATATCCTCGATGCGCCATTTCTGGTGATTGCGACACAAAACCCAATCGAACAAGAAGGAACTTACCGATTGCCGGAAGCGCAGCTCGATCGATTCCTGTTCAAGATTTCAATTGATTTCCCCAAACTCGATGAAGAAATTACGATCATTGAGCGCGAACATGCATTGCAAAGCCATAGCAAACTTGAAAATATAAAAACAATACTTTCATCGGAAGCCATCAAAAGCTACCAGGCACTTGTCAAACAAATTTTCATCGAGCCTCAGCTAATCGCATACATAGCAAAAATCGTAGTCAACACGCGTGAAAACGGATTTCTCTATTTGGGTGCCTCGCCGCGCGCTTCCATTGCGATACTCAATGCTGCCAAAGGTTTCGCAGCGATTCGCGGTCGCGATTTTGTAACTCCAGAAGACATTAAAGAGGCCGCAATTCCGGTGCTTCAACATCGTGTTATCGTGGCGCCTGAACGCGAGATGGAAGGCATCAGCAGTAGCGAAATTATCAGGCAAATTCTTGAAATGGTCGAAATCCCGAGGTAATTCCGATAATGTGTAAATTTACGTCACTTTGAAATTTTTCAGAAAACTCTATATCAACAACTTCTTTTTTTATGTGCTGCTGGGCATCATAGCACTATTCGTCTGGGCGTTTATATTTCCGTTCCTCTACAACGCAGTGTGGTATCTAACCCTTATGCTCATCACACTACTTGTGTTGGATATCAGCATTTTATTTTTCGCAAAAAGCGGAATCGAAGCTGCACGCATTACACCTGAAAAGCTTTCGAACGGCGATCCTAATCCGATTCAAATTAAAATCAGTAATTACTATACATTCGCGGTTTCAGCAAAAGTGATCGACGAAATTCCGTTTCAATTCCAAGTTCGAAATTTCGAAATTAATCGCCACATCGCCAGTTCTACAGAAGACGCTTTTCAATATGAATTGCGTCCCACGCAACGCGGCGAATATGTATTTGGAAACCTCAACATTTATGTGTCCTCGCCATTAAAGTTGGTTTCGAGAAGGTTTATGTTCGACAAAGATAAAATGGTACCGACATATCCTTCCTACATCCAATTGCGCAAGTACGACCTGATCGCATTTTCAAATAATTTGTTTAAATACGGCATTAAGAAAATCCGACGTATCGGCCATACAATGGAATTCGAACAGATTAAAGAATATGTGCAGGGCGACGACATCAGAACCTTGAATTGGAATGCCACAGCGAAGAGAAATGCGCTGATGGTCAACCAATTTCAGGACGAAAAATCCCAGTCGGTTTATATGGTCATCGATAAAGGCCGTGTGATGAAAATGCCTTTCAACGGTTTGAGTTTGCTCGATTATGCGATCAATACAACTTTGGTGCTCTCAAACGTCATTCTCAAAAAACACGATAAAGCCGGAATGTTTGCTTTTTCAAAGAAGGTCGAAAATCGTGTTTTTGCCGAGAAGCGTTCTACGCAGATGCAGCGAATCCTTGAGAATTTATACAACATCAAAACTGATTTTTTTGAAAGCGATTTTAGCCGTTTGTATGCCGATATTCGGAAAAACATCACGCATCGCAGCCTTATTGTTTTGTATACCAATTTCGAAACGCTCGACGGATTACACCGTCAGTTGCCTTATCTCAAAGGCATTGCTAAAAGTCATTTGCTCGTCGTGGTGTTTTTCAACAATACTGAACTCCAAGAGCTCATCAACAAAAAAACCGAAACGATTCAGGATGTTTACGATAAGGTCATCGCCGAGAAATTCGCTTTCGAAAAACGGCTTATCGTCAGCGAGCTTAAAAAATACGGCATCTATTCGGTACTCACCCAACCCGAGAACCTTACGCTCGACAGCATCAACAAATACCTTGAGATCAAGGCGCGCGGCATTTTGTAATTATTTTCAAAAAACACAGTAACTTAGCCATCTGGCAATCAAAGCAATATTTCGTTTGAAACAAATCACCTCCATACAGAATCCCTATATAAAATCGCTTGTACTGCTACAGGAAAAAGCGAAGGCACGCAAGCAAACCGGAACATTTCTGATCGAAGGCAAACGCGAGATCGAATTGGCGGTTAAAGGCGACTATGAAATCGAAACGATCTTGTTTTCACCAGATTTGATTGCAGAATCGGAAATACTCCAAATAACCCAAAGCCAAACGCAACTGATTGAAATCAACCGTGAGGTTTATCAGAAACTCGCCTACCGCGACACAACTGAGGGTATTCTCGCAGTGGCGAAAACCAAACCGCTGCGAATTCAGGATTTAAAATTGTCTGACAATCCTTTATTGCTCATCGCCGAATCGCCAGAAAAACCCGGAAACATCGGAGCTCTGTTGCGTACGGCAGATGCAGCCCGGCTTGATGCGGTGATCATCGCCAATCCGAAAAGCGATTTGTACAATCCGAATATTGTGCGCTCAAGTGTCGGCGGACTCTTTACCAACCAAATTGCAACCGGAAGCACAGCCGAAATCATCGCGTTTTTACACGAGCGAAAAATTGACTTCTACTGCGCGACTTTGCAAAATTCAACTGCATATCACACTCAGGATTACACTAAACCTACGGCTCTTGTCGTTGGTACTGAAGCGAGCGGACTCACAGAAGACTGGAGAAAGGCAGCAACGCAAAATATTATTATACCAATGCAAGGGCAAATCGATTCAATGAACGTTTCTGTTGCCGCCGCAATTTTAATTTTTGAAGCCAAAAGGCAGCGCGGCTTCAAATAATAAAAATGCCCAAACTGATTGCAGGCAGCGTTTGCAAATTCAGAATCTTATATTTACTTTTAGGGCACGAGGCTGAAGCCTAACTTACGAAGTAAATTGAACTACAATGTTATGGTCGAAATTGATATAGAAAAGGAAAATAAAGCAATTGCCAAAGAGTACAAAGAGTTGCTCCGCATCAGTTATCAAACGCTGACGCCCGACGACAAGAAAGTCATTCGCAAAGCATTTGACGTTGCCGTTGATGCCCATCAGGACCAGCGCCGCAAATCGGGTGAAGCTTATATTTTTCATCCGATTGCCGTAGCTAAAATTGTCGCTTCTGAGATTGGACTCGGTGCTACCGGAATCGCCGCAGCCTTGATGCATGATGTCGTCGAAGACACTGAAATTACCATTCAGGAGATTGAGAAAATGTTCAATCCCAAAGTAGCACAGCTTGTCGAAGGACTGACTAAAATCTCCCAGGTTCAGAAAGATCTGAATGTATCGATGCAGGCCGAAAATTTCCGCAAAATGTTGCTCACGCTCAACGATGATGTTCGGGTAATCCTGATTAAACTCGCCGACCGTCTTCACAACATGCAGACCATGGATTCGATGCAGGAAGCCAAACAGATAAAGATCGCCTCTGAAACGCTATACATCTATGCACCACTCGCCCACCGTTTGGGTTTGTATAATATCAAAAGTAAACTGGAAGATCTCGGACTCAAATATACCGAGCCGAAAGTGTATAACGATATCGTCAGCAAAATCAAGGAAACCAAGGAAGAACAAGACGCATACATCAACGATATTACAGCCGTATTGAAAAAGTCGCTTGATGAGGAAGGCATCGATTATATTATTAAAGGCCGACCAAAATCGATCTACTCAATCAGGAGAAAGATGCTGGCCCAAAACGTGAGTTTTGAAGAAGTGTATGATAAATTCGCGCTGCGCATTGTTTACAATTCTACGCAACATGACGAGAAGTTTGTGGCTTGGAAAATTTATTCGATTGTTACCGATCATTATCGTCCGAGTCCAAGCCGGTTGCGAGATTGGATCTCTTCACCAAAATCAACCGGTTACGAAGCTTTACACATCACGGTTATGGGTCCGAAAGGCCGCTGGGTTGAAATACAGGTGCGCAGTGAACGCATGGATGAAATTGCCGAAAAAGGCTACGCGGCACATTATAAATACAAACAAGGTGCGACTGAAGAAAGCGGACTTGATGTTTGGCTTAATCTATTGAAAGAAGCTTTGGAAAATTCGGAAACCAATGCCGTAGATTTTGTGGAGGATTTCAAAATGAACTTATATGCGAAAGAAATCTTCGTATTTACACCGAAGGGCGAAATCAAGTCGCTACCCAAAGGCGCCACTTCGCTCGATTTTGCGTTTAGTATCCATTCCGAAATCGGAATCAGAACCCGCGGAACCAGGGTTAACGGAAAGCTCGTGCCTTTAAATACCGAACTCAAAAGCGGCGACCAAATTGAAATCATCACCTCCCAAAACCAAAAACCAACCGCACACTGGCTCGATTACGTTACGACTTCACGCGCCAAAAATAAAATCCGAAACGTCCTCAACGAAAACACCAAGAAAATCGCGGAAGAAGGAAAAGAGTTGCTTAGGCGGAAATTAAAGCACCTCAAGATTACAGTCAATGAACAGGTAATCAATGAACTTGTAAATTTCTTCAGGCTCAAAACCAGCCTCGACTTGTTTTACCGCATGGGAATTGGCACGATTGAAAACCAGCAACTCAAAGATTACGCGGCGCAGAAGAGCAACACGCTAATGAATTTCTTCAAAAGCAAGATGAAGCGCTCCCCCAATACCGCCGATGAAGACATTCATAGAGAGGTTATCAGCAGCAATTATGACATGCTTGTTTTTGGAATCGATCAAGATAAGCTCGATTATAAATTGTCTAACTGCTGTAACCCGATTCCTGGCGATGAAGTATTCGGATTTGTAACGATCAATGAAGGAATTAAAGTCCACAAAAAGGATTGCCCGAATGCCATCAGCCTACAATCGAACTACGCTTATCGTATCATTATGGCGCGCTGGATCGATTCCTCACAACAGGAATTCAAAGCCATTTTGAACATCAGGGGAATGGACAGTATGGGACTTACCAATGAACTAACCAAAGTCATTTCAAACAATATGCACGTAAATATCCAAAGTATCTCGCTAAGCGGCGATGCCGGAATATTCAACGGGCAGGTGACCGTCATTGTGCAGAATAATATCATTCTCAAGAAACTCATCGAAAATATCAAGAAAATTGACGGGATTGATAAGGTGACACGGGTTAACAAAAATTAATCACATGGAAATCCCAATTTTCGATGACGATTGCCTTTTGCAAAAACCGGATGTTAAAGGTGGTTGGACATTTATTTCGATGCCCGAAATGACCGACCTTCCCAAGAAAAGGAATAGCACCGTTCGCGTGCGCGGATTTATAGACGCCTATGAACTTAAGGATTTTCATATTTGGGCGATGAAAAAAGGAACATTTCTCGCGGTAAAAGCCGAAATCCGCAAAGCCATCAAAAAGGAAGGCGGTGATACCGTAAAATTGGTGCTGTATCTCGATGAACCGCAAATGGTAATACCTGAAGACTTTTTATTTTGCCTGCGCGAAGAGCCCAAACTCCAAACGCATTTCGAGAAATATTCCGACTCGAAGAAAAAGGAAATCATCGACTGGATCTTCGCCGCCAAAACCGAAGATGAAAAAATTGCGCGTATCGCAAAAACGCTTGAAAAACTCGAGACTGAATTGTGAGCAACGACACAGTCGACCTGTTCATTACTTCTTCAAAACTTTAGCGCACTTTTGACTTTTGCCTTTCGTCTTTTGACTAAAAAACATATCTTTGTCGCATGACACTTATTTCCACCGATAACAGCAAAAACCAGGAGATTGTAAAGAATGTTTTTACATTGTATCTTGAAAATAAAGGCCACCGAAAAACGCCTGAACGGTACGCTATACTTCAGGAAATTTACGAAAGCGAGGAACATTTCGATATTGAGAATCTCTATCTCAAGATGAAAAACAAGAACTATCGCGTAAGCCGTGCCACGCTCTACAACACAATAGAATTGCTATTGGATTGCGCATTGGTCCGCAAACACCAGTTCGGGCAAAACCAAGCGCATTACGAAAAATCATACTTTGACAAGAACCACGACCATATCATCATGACCGATTCGGGTGAAGTCATCGAATTTTGCGATCCGAGAATCCAATCGATTAAAAAGACAATCGAGGAAATCTTCGATATTGAAATCCACAACCACTCGCTGTATTTATATGGCAGCAAGAAAAAAACAATTGACAATGAATAATTAACAATTGTTTTCGGGCGTTACCTGCGGTCCGGGCTTTCCGTTTCAATCTTTTGCGCATTGCATGACACAAAAGGATTTTTACTGCAATCCCTAACGCACTTAAAAACTAACTACAAACACAACAACTAACAACACTTAATAATTAACAAAAGTTTGAATCTCAGCTTCACTATCAGTTGTCAATTATTAATTTTTAATTCAAAAAAATGGCCGTAGATTTATTACTAGGATTACAATGGGGAGACGAAGGGAAAGGAAAAATCGTTGACGTTCTAACCTCCAAATACGACATTATCGCCCGTTTCCAAGGCGGACCAAACGCCGGACACACCTTAGAGTTTGATGGTATCAAGCACGTCTTGAGAACGATTCCGTCAGGGATTTTTCACAAAAGCTCGATCAACATTATCGGAAACGGCGTGGTAATCGACCCGGTCGTATTCAAAAGCGAAATCGACGGATTGGCAAAATTTAACCTCGACATCAAAAGCAAACTTTTCATTTCACGTAAAGCCCATCTGATTCTGCCGACACATCGTTTACTCGATGCAGCTTCGGAAACGTCCAAGGGCAAAGCAAAAATTGGTTCGACACTTAAAGGAATCGGACCGACATACATGGACAAAACCGGTAGGAACGGAATCCGCGTAGGCGATATCGAACTCGCTGACTTCAAGGAACGTTACCGCGCGCTGGCCGACAAGCACGAAGCAATGATTAAATTTTATGACGTTGCCATACAATACAATCTAGCTGAATTAGAAAAAGAATTCTTCGACGCAATCGAAGATTTGCAAAAACTAACCTTCATCGACAGCGAGGAATATTTGCACCAGGCACAAAAAGACGGTAAGTCTATTTTATGTGAAGGCGCACAAGGTTCGCTTTTGGATGTAGATTTCGGAACCTATCCGTTTGTCACTTCTTCGAACACTACCGCCGCCGGCGCATGCACCGGACTCGGAATCGCTCCCAATAAAATCAAGGAAGTCTACGGAATATTCAAAGCCTACACTACTCGCGTCGGAAGCGGTCCGTTTCCTACCGAAGATTTTGAAGATGCCGGAGCCACGATGGCTAAAATCGGTAACGAGTTTGGTTCGGTTACCGGAAGACAAAGACGATGTGGCTGGCTCGACCTAGTCGCATTAAAATATGCAGTGCGCATCAACGGCGTAACGCAATTGATGATGATGAAAGGCGATGTGTTATCCGGATTTGAAACCCTTAAAGTCTGCACGGCTTACAACTATAAAGGCGAAAAAATCGACCACTTGCCATACAACATCGAGCCTGAAAATGTAACGCCGGTTTACCGCGAGTTTAAAGGTTGGAAAGCCGACTTGACGGAAATGACGAATTATGATGAGTTGCCAGCCGAACTCCAGCAGTACATCGAATTTATCGAAAATGAAGTCGAAGTTCCCATCCGGATCGTTTCGGTTGGTCCCGACAGGAAGCAAACCATTACCAAATAATAACAGGCGCCTTGAGAAATCAGGGCGTTTTTTAAATGAAAGCGGCTTACATTATCCTGCTGTATGTCTGCACCGCGCCTTACGCCTACCATCAACAATAGCAAAAAATTCAGGCGGAAAGTTCTGGTTAATTTCGAAAAATATGACTATTTACTATTGAACGGATTTCGAAAAAATAAAAAACGCTCCTTTCGAAGCGTTCTTTTGATTATTTGATCTTGTAAATGAACGATTCGGAAGGTGCAATGTTTATTTTGATCTTTCCTTCTCCTTTCGCTACTTGTAACGTTGCTGTATTTTTGAGATACAATTGGTCGGTAACAAGATAATCGCCATCACTGAGTTTCCATGATTTAATAACGTCCGCTGGAATTTTTAAATCAAAAGTACTTGTTGTAAGCCACGAAAAATTGGTCACCACAATAAGTTGCTCGTCTTTCGACCAGCGCACAAAGGAATAGATTCCAGGATCGTATCCTGAAGTTGACTGGCGGTTTACAGTTTGAATTTCTTGAAATTTTCCCATCAACGCCGGACTATTGATCGAAAAATTAAGCAATCGCTTGTAGAAATCACGCAACTCCTTTTCCGATTGCGATAATTGTCCGCCATCGAATTTACCACCGTTCATCCATCTCTGGTGATTCGGGACACCAACATAATCAAAGATTGAAGTTCGTGAGCGCGTTCCGAAACCGGCATCTTCGTTTCCTGCCTCACCGACTTCCTGCCCGAAATAAACCATTGTTGGCGACGTGCTGATCGTAGTAGAAATGACCATGAGCGGTTTTCCTTTTTCGGGAGTTCCGGCGAATTCAGGGCTTGCCAATCGTTGTTCATCATGATTGTCCAGGAAATGAAACATGTGATGCTCGATATCTGCGAGTCCGTTTTGAATATTTGAAATCGGATCAGGTAGACTTTTACCCTGAATGACTTCCTTAAGTTTGTCATACAATTCTACTTTGTCGTACAAATAATCCATTTTACCAAGATGAATGTAATTGCGATATTCTTTAGGATTGTAAACCTCTGCTAACAAGAAAGCATTGGGATTCTTCGCCTTAATAGCCGAATTCATATAACTCCAGAATTCATACGGAACCATTTCGGCCATATCATAACGGAAACCATCGACGCCTTTGGTTGTCCAATAAAGCGCAATGTCGCGGAATTTTTTCCAGGAATTGGGTACATCTTTATCTTTCCAAAATGCGTAATGCTCCTTAACGCTTTTATTGGCGAAACCTTCAGGCAAAAGCGGGAAATCCTTGCCGCCGTCAGGTTTTATTCCATAGTTGATTTTCACGGTTTCATACCAGTCGTTATTATCTGGCTTGGCGAGACGCGAGCCATTACCGGTCCATTTTGCGGGATTCTCCTCAAATTTGCCATCGATCAATGGATTTTTTTCACCATTCAGCGGTCTGTAAGTTTCGGATGTCGGTACCTGGAACGGCTGTCCCGGAATATAATAAAAATTGTTGTCGCGGTCATATTCGACATTCTTATTGTCATCGGCGCCAAAATCGCGAACACCGGGCGGATTGGATTTTCCTTCGTATTTTCGGGCAATGTGGTTGGGGACGATATCGATCAAAACCTTAAGTCCGGCCTTGTGCGAGCGCGCGATCAAAGCCTCAAATTCTTCCAGACGATGAGAAGGATTTACAGCCAGATCGGGATTGACATTATAATAATCTTTAACCGCATAAGGCGAACCGGCGCGACCTTTTACTACTTCGGGATCATCGTTTAAAATTCCGATTTCCGTATAATCGCGAACAAGCGCATGATGTGGAACTCCGGTATACCAGATGTGCGTAACTCCCAATTTCTTGATTTCTTGCAAAGCCACGTCGGTAAAATCGTTAAACTTCCCAACGCCATTGTCTTCAATCGTTCCCCATGGCTTGTTGCTCGTATTTTTATTCCCGAACAACCGTGTAAAAACCTGATAAACAACTGCCTTACGTTCGGTAACTTCTTTCTTTTTGTTCATGGATTCGGACTTTTTATTTTGGGCATGCACTGACATCGATACAACGATCAGTGCGGCAAGAATGATTCTTTTCATTGGATATTCATTAGGTGTGAAGCTTACAAATATAAAAATTTGAATGCCATTCCCGCCAACTAATAAATAATTCTTAATTACCGCTTTCCTTGCGGGCTTTTTCATAAATTTGGCAAAAAATTGAACCATTGAAGAAAATCCATTTTTTCATTTTACTTACGGTATTTTTTATTGGATTTCTTTCCTCTTTGGCACAAGCCCCGAAGAAGATCATCATTGAGTATTCAGACTTCGCCGATGTCAATCAAACTGAAATCCCCGATGCCTTTTTGCTCACAGGAAATGTGCGTATCATTCACGACGGCGTGAAAATGTTCTGCAACAAAGCTTACTATTTTCAGAAAGAAAACTACATCAAAGCATTTGGCGATGTACGCATGAATCAAGGCGATACGTTATTTATGAACAGTAAATATGCCGAGTATAATGGCAATGTCAAGCAAGCTTTTGCCACCGGAAACGTCACCTTGCGTTCACCCGATATGAGTCTCGTCACCGATACGCTGAATTTTGACCGTAATTCGCAACAGGCTTATTACAATACCTATGGAACGGTGACTAATAAAGACAATATTCTCAAAAGTAAATCGGGTCGGTATTATGCCAATGAAAAAAAATTCCAGTTCCTAACTGCGGTTACGGTGACCAATCCGAAGTATATTCTCAAGTCAAACCATTTGGATTATTACAACAATTCAGGTCACTCGTACTTGTTCGGACCGTCGACAATCACGAGCGAGCAGAATTTTATTTATACAGAAAAAGGATTTTACGACAGCAAAAAAAATGTCGGGCATTTTCTGAGGAAATCCTATATCAAATACAAGGATCGATTAATCGAAGGCGACAGTTTGTTTTACAACCGCAACAGCGAATTTGCGTCGGCTACCAACAATGTAAAGATTACCGATACAATCAACAAAGGCATCGTTAAAGGCCATTATGCCGAAGTATACAAACAGAAAGATTCGATGTTCGTGACTAAACGTGCGGTTGCAATAAACTTGATGGAGCTGGATTCGGTATACATCCACGGGAAAGTGCTCATGATTACTGGCAAACCCGAAAACAGGATTATTCGCGCTTTTAAAAATGCGCGCTTTTACAAAACCGACATGAGTGGAAAGTGCGATTCAATACATTCGAGTCAGAAATCCAATCTTACGCAACTTATCGGACGACCGATTTTGTGGAATTTCGAAAATCAGATGACGGGCGATGTGATGCACCTCATTGGCAATAAAGAAACGGAAAAACTCGACTCACTAAAAGTCCTCAACAATGCCTTTTTGGTTTCTAAAGACACGCTCGGAACGGGCTACAATCAAGTTAAGGGACTAAATCTCTATGGGAAATTCCGTGACAATAAGTTATATGAGGCCGATGTTATAAAAAACACAGAAGTGGTTTATTATATGCGCAACGACGAACAGGAACTCATTGGCATCAATAAGAATGTCAGCAGCAAGATCAATCTGACGCTTGAGGGCAATACGATTGACACGATGACCTTTTTCACCAACATCGACGGCGATATTTATCCCGAAAAGGATTTACCCGAAAATGCGCGAAAATTGCGTGGGTTTATTTGGCGCGGCGATGAGCGAATGATGACGAAGGACGATATTTTTCCACCAGAAGAAAACGAGCTTAACGAGAAGATCATCAAAGCGAGCGAGGCGGAAATGAAAAAAGAAAACGTCCCGATGAAGGTCAGAAAAGAGACGTTAGACTACGACAAAAACAATCCGCCTCCGAAACCCTTAGTGGAATAATATTGTCTAAATTTCGCGACAGTAAAAAATGAACAAAGATTTCCTCCAATATCAGGCACAAACTTCTCCCTATCCATTAGGGATGGAAGTGTCACATGCGATGGGTTCTTATATTTACGATACAAATAATAAGAAATATCTTGACTTCGTAGCCGGAGTTTCAGCTTGTACTCTTGGACATCAGCCAAAAAGGGTCAATGATGCGATTAAAGAACAGCTCGACAAATATTCGCACGTCATGGTTTATGGTGAATATTCGCAAAGTCCGGCAGTAACATATTGCAAGTTACTCGCGAGCTTATTGCCCCAACCATTGGAGAAAACGTATCTTGTCAATTCGGGTACCGAGGCTACTGAAGGCGCGCTGAAACTTGCACGTCGCGTAACGGGAAGAAGTCAGTTAATTTCGTGCTACAATGCCTATCATGGCAACACAATGGGTTCAATGAGTGTTATGGGATTTGAAGAACGCAAGCAGGTTTTCCGTCCGTTGATTCCGGATGTCGACTTTATCACTTTCAACAAAGAATCCGATTTACAGAAAATAACAACAAAAACTGCGGGAATTATTCTCGAAAGCATACAAGGCGGCGCGGGATTTATCGAGCCGGAAAACGATTTCCTTTTAAAAGTGCGGCGGCGCTGTGATGAAGTGGGCGCATTAATGATCATTGATGAAATTCAACCAGGGTTCGGGCGGACGGGAAAATTGTTTGGCTTTGAAAACTACAACGTAGTTCCTGACGTACTTATATTAGGCAAAGGAATGGGCGGCGGCATGCCGGTCGGCGCATTCTCAGCTTCAGCAGCTCATATGGATTTGCTGAGTGAGAATCCGAAACTCGGTCACATTACCACTTTTGGCGGACACCCTGTCATTGCGGCAGCGAGCCTCGCGACTTTGAAGGAAATAACTGAGACCGATCTCATTGCGCAGACCTTAGAGAAAGAAAAACTTTTCCGATCGCTTTTGGTACATCCTTTGATAACGGCAATTCGCGGAAAAGGATTGATGCTCGCCGCAATCACGCAGCATCCAGAGATTACAAATAAAGTAATTCTCAAATGTCAGGACAAAGGTTTAATTCTGTTCTGGTTGCTCTTTGAAGGTTGTGCGATCAGGATTACGCCGCCACTAACAGTCTCTTCAGACGAAATCCGCAAAGGCTGCGCGATCTTACTGGAGGCGATGAACGAGGTTTTAGCGGAAGATATGGCTAACATCATAACCTTTTAATTTTAAACAATAAAAATAAAATCGGAAATTTAATAAGCGGAGTACATGGTGAGGGCGGAAAATGTTGAGATGGCTTGTAATTTCTTTGTTAATTAAATTGTTCAAAACAATTACAATCTTTTCCCGCACCAATACGGACGTTACCTACTTTTAGATAGGATAATTTTAAAGACAAAACTATGCATTTAAGCGAAGAAGAAGAAGATTATAATTTATCCTTATCAAAATTCGAATCGATGTTGAAAACCAACAAGATATTGTTTTTTGATTCAGAGGAATTTGAGGAAATTATTCTTCATTACCTCGATATGGGTAAAGCATCCTTAGCGAAAAAGGCCCTTAAATTAGCACTTGAACAGCATCCCAAATCTACGGGTCTCAAACTCGTACAGGTAGAAATGCTGGTCTACGATGACAAACTCGATATGGCTGAAAAACTGCTAAATGAACTTTTTGCTATCGAACCCAACAACGAAGAAATTTACATCCAAAAAGCCAATATTTATTCTAAAAGGGATAATCATGAAAAGGCAGTCGAATTGCTTGAAACGGCACTGCAGTATACTGATGATTTTGCCGATGTCTACAATCTGATTGGAATGGAATATTTGTTCATGGATAACCTTGAGATGGCAAAAGAAAGTTTTGTCAAATGCCTCGAAGAAGATTTTGAAGATCAGGCTGCTTTATACAATGTGGTCTATTGCTTTGAATTTCTTGATCAGAATGAGGAAGCGATCGTTTACTTAACGCAGTATATTGACAAAAATCCGTACAGCGAAATTGCATGGCATCAAATCGGCCGACTCAATTATGGTTTAAAAAAATACGAAGAAGCCTTACGTGCTTTCGAATACGCGACATATATAGATGAAGAATTTTTGGGTGCCTATATGGAAAAAGCCAAAGCGCTGGAGCGTCTTAAAAGATATGAAGAGGCAGTTGAAAGTTACAACCGGACCATTGAACTCGATGATCCAACCTCGTACGCTTTGTTGCGAATTGGAAAATGTTACGAGAAACTAGGCAACAAAGCACTTGCATTGAAATTCTTCAACAAAACGGTTCACGAAGATCCTCTATTAGATAAAGGGTGGATTGCAATAACCGATTTTTATGTTCGCCAAAAAAACTACCAGAAAGCGCTGTTCTACGTTAACAAAGCTTTGCACATTGATAACGAAAATCGTTTTTACTGGAAAAGATACGCAACGATCAATAAGGAAATGAACTTTTTTGAAGAGGCGGAATATGGGTATAGGAAAGCTGTAGAATTTGGAGATTATATGCTCGACACCTGGTTGTTTTGGGTCGATATTCTGCAATTTCTTGGAGAATTTGACAGCGCAGTACAAACTTTGCTACAGGCTTCAGAATACTTTCCTGAAGAATATGAAATCGAATACCGCCTTGCGGGATTATACTTCATGTTGCGCGAAACCGATAAAGGGAAATTTCACCTAAGCAACGGACTGCGCCTCAATTTTAAAAATCATACAATATTGCAGACTTTGTTTCCGTCGGTGTGGTCAAAGAAAATCGTGCAAAATGCGATCGCAAAGTCTTTAAACAAATAACAATGACGCGCAAGCGATTCGGTTTGGTCGGAAAAAATATCAGTTATTCTTTTTCGAAGGATTATTTTACTGAGCGTTTCCTGAAAGACGACGCCACGGATTGTTCATATGAAAATTTTGAACTTGCTGATATTAATGATTTTCCTGTCGTTATTCGGGAAATCCCTGACCTAGTCGGATTGAATGTAACGATTCCGTATAAGGAAACCATCATTCCGTTTCTGGATAAGCTATCGAAAAATGCAACTCAAATTGGTGCTGTTAACGTCATCAGAGTTACAAAAAACCGGAAACTAAAGGGTTACAATTCGGATTATTACGGTTTTAAAAAATCGATAGAACCCTTGTTGCAGCCTTATCACAAAAAGGCCTTGATTCTCGGTACTGGGGGCGCTGCCAAAGCAGTAGCGTTTGCGCTCGAAAAACTTGACATTTTATACACGTTTGTCTCGCGATCATCGGGCGAAAACACAATTGATTATTTCAGAATAAATGCGACTACGTTTGATAATTATCAAATTATAATTAATTGTACACCTGTGGGCAGTTTACCCGATACGGAAATATTCCCTCCTATTCCGTATGAACATTTTACCCAAAAGCATATTGCATACGACTTGATTTACAATCCTTCGGAAACCCAATTTTTAAAACGGGCAAGTGAACGGGGAGCAATCACTAAGAATGGCCTAGAAATGCTGATCCTACAAGCGGAGAAAGCATGGAACATCTGGAATAAGTCATAAAAAAAACGCAAGTAAAATTTGCGTTTTTTATTTTAAGTAGGTTTGTTATTTTCTCAACTGTACGAATTTGGCTTTTCTTTCTGCCTGAATTTCCTGATAGATTTTGAATTGCTCTACTGTTAAAAGGGCTTTCATTTCGGCGTCCTTTTCGCCTGAGAGTAGCTCAATTTTTTCCCGTTTGGCATCGGGAGATAAAGCGCTTCCTCTTACTTCGCGCACCAACTGGGCATATCTTTTTATAGTTTCACGATACGGTATTTGTTGGTCTTTGGTAAGTCCTAAGCGGTCTCTGTTTTGCTGATTCTGTTTGCTCATTTCTTGTTTTTGTTCCGCAGTCAATGCCGGCTTCTCCTGTGTCTGCGCTGCGCCAACGGCAAATACGCCAAACAATAAGACGGTGACAAATGCTTTTAAATTTTTCATATTATATTTTAGATTGTGAATTTGTTTTGACTTTCGGTCGCTTTGAAAGTTTAACGCAAGGTAATAAATATCCGATTCGTGACAATTATTTTTAGCCCGGATAGTAGCGGCATCCTTTTTTAAAACCTGTAAGGTTGCAAAAAAAGATACAGCGAATAGCCGGAAACAGCTCCTGAGAAATTAAAAAAACAGACCTAATTCGCTATAAATGCTGTAATTGCTTTGAAATCTTGTACGCCTTTATTATCTTTCGCCCTCAAAAAAATAGGAACCTTACACATTTCACAAAATGTCAGAAGAAAAGAATGATAGCCTGCACGATGCAGATGGAAGTTTAGAAAGCGGTGCTCAGGAAGTGCAAACCTCGGAAAATGAGGACGCAACAGTTTTAGCGAATACAGCCGAAAACGCTGTTGCTGGAACAGAAATGCCCGAAACCGACGAAACGCCTCAAGTGGTGGAAGATGAAGGTACAGCAGTAGCTGAAGAACCTCAAATAGAGGAATTCGCAACGCAACAGGAAGCTGAAAATATTGTTGCCGAAGATATTTTAGATGCTGAAGAAGGTTCGGACGAAGTAGTTGAAGAAGTAGCACAACCAGACACCGAAGAATCTCAAATTGTTGAAACAATGCAGCAGGAAGCAGATAATACGGATGCTGAAGATATTTTATCCGCGGAAGAAGTCGTTGAAGAAGTAGCACAGGTAGAAACCGTAGAATCTCAAATTAAGGAATTCGCCGCGGAGCAGAAAACTGATGATACGGTTGTCGAAGATTTATCCGGTGCTGAAGAAAGTTCGGACGAAATTGTTGAAGAAACTAAACTGCCGGAAGTAGGATCAATTGAAGCAGATGAAATGCAAGTTGAAAGTGAAGAAACTACGATCGCGTTAACGCCACAAGAAGTAGCCGACGACACCTTGGTGCTCGAACAGCCGCTAGATGCTAATGCCGCTATTGCCAATGTCAATGCGGAAGAAAGTGAAGACGAAACGGTGCGTGAGGAAATTCCGATGCAGAATTACGAGGCATTGTCGATGGACGACTTGGTCGGAGCGCTTGAAAAATTGGTTGCTACCGATAAAGTAATGGCGGTACGAGAGCATGTTGAGGAGATCAAAAAATCTTTCCTGGCCAAATACCATCATTTCATTGAGGAGAAAAAAGATGAATTCCATGCTGAAAACCCTGACACAACAGAAGACTTTCATTATCACTTGCCTTTAAAAACAAGGTTTGATCAACTATATACCCAATACAGAGATAAAAAGAATATCCATTTCAAAAGCCTGCAGACCAATTTAAAATTAAACCTCGAAACGCGGATGGCGATTGTAGAGGAGTTGAAGAATCTAATCAACCCGCAGGAAAATATCAAAGACACGCTCAAGCATTTCAATGATCTTCGCGAAAGATGGAAAAATGCAGGTCCGATACCGAAAGACAAATACAACCACGTCTGGAATAATTTCCATTTTCATGTGGAGAATTTCTACGATTATTTGCACTTGGATCGCGAAGCACGCGATATTGACTTTAAACACAATCTTGAGCAGAAGCAGAAAATCATCGCCCGTGTTGAAGAGTTGGTTAATGAAACCGATATCAGCAAGGCTTTCCGAGAATTACAGGATTTACATCGCATCTGGAAAGAAGAAATCGGTCCAGTTTCAAAAGAGCACCGTGAAGAAGTCTGGAACCGTTTCAGCGAGCTCACCAAGCAAATGCACGATAAACGAGAGTTGCTTTTCGAACAGTTGAGAGGTACCGAACTGGAGAATTTTGAACGCAAGAAAGACATCATCGCACGCATCGAAGTTTTAGCAGAGGAAAAAGTGAACTCGCATGCAGCATGGGTTGGGCAAGTAGAAAAAGTAGAAGCTGCAAGAAATGAATTCTTTGCTGCGGGAAAAGTGCCAAGCGAACTCAACGAAGACACGTGGACAAGTTTTAAAAATGCTGTCCGCAGCTTTAATGTCCTCAAAAATTCTTTCTACAAGGAAATTAAAAAAGACCAGAACGACAACCTCACAAAAAAACAGGCATTAGTAACCAAAGCCAAAGAACTTCAGGAAAGTACTGATTTTGCAACGACCACGCCAATCATGAAGAAAATCCAAGAGGAATGGAAACAGATTGGGCATGTTCCGAGAAAGTATTCTGATAAACTATGGGGGGAATTCCGCGCCGCGTGCAATGCCTATTTTGAAATACTCAAAGAGCAGAGAACTGAGGAAAACGTCGAAGAAGTCGAAGCTTTTGAAAGTAAAAAGACCTATTTGGAAACGTTGCGCGGTTTTGAAATGACCGGTGATCACAAGACCGATCTTGATGCCATCAAAAAGCATATCGAAAATTGGAAAGGGTTTGGGAAAGTACCTTTCGGAAGAAGACATATCGAAGGTAAGTTCAACAAGATTTTGGATGCCCTATTTGAGAAATTGAGCCTTAGCAAAAAGGAATCGGATATGGTTCGCTTTTCCAACAGAGTAAACAATTTATCGGAAAGTAACGATACGCGCAAACTCGACAATGAAAAAATATTCTTGATGCGCAAAATTGATGAAGTGCAGAACGAAATTTTCCAATTGGAGAACAATATTCAGTTTTTTACCAACACGAAGAATGCTAAAAAAGAGAATTCTATTGTAACGGAAGTCCGCAAGAACATTGCCGCACATAAAGAAAATCTCGCCGTGTTGAAGGAAAAGCTCAAACAGTTGAGAAACCTCAAAACGGATTAATCGAAACAAATAAAACATAATCACCTCGTCTCACGACGAGGTTTTTTTTATGACTAAAATTACCTTTTCATTTAGTACAATCACAGCTGGGACTGCATGATATCGATGTGAAAACGCAGAATGGTTAAAGTTTTGAACCCTATTGAAGTAAAGTATACTGTTTACAGAAATGAAAGAATATTGAATCATTGGACTTATCGTCATGAAGTTAGACAACTGAACGATAAAATGAAAAAAAACATTCAAAATTGTATTGTCATTTAGGTTAATTGAACCAAGGCGATTCATTTCAGCCGTCTTTGTTTAATGCTTTTTAGCTTCATTCCAAAATACATCCATTTCCGCTAAGGTCATATCGGCTAATGGCTTACCCAGTTCACCTGCCTTGCTTTCGAGATATTGGAAACGTTTTATAAATTTTTTATTGGTTCGTTCAAGCGCGTCTTCGGGATTGACGTTTAAAAATCTTGCGTAATTGATCATGGAAAACAGCACGTCGCCGAACTCGGCTTCAATTTTATCCTGATTGCCTGCAACGACTTCTACTTGCAATTCGTTGAGTTCTTCCTGAACTTTGTCCCAAACCTGATGCGGCTCTTCCCAGTCAAAGCCAACGCCTTTTACCTTATCCTGAATGCGGCTCGCCTTTACAAGTGCGGGCAGGCTTTTGGGAACGCCTTCGAGCACTGAAGATTTGCCTTCCTTGAGTTTGAGTTTTTCCCAATTCTGTTTGACTTCTTCCTCGTCTTTTACTTCGACGTCTCCGTAAATATGCGGATGGCGGTGGATGAGTTTTTCGCAGATCTCATTGCATACATCTGCCATGTCGAATGCATCGGTTTCGCTTCCAATCTTGGCGTAAAAAACGATGTGCAAAAGTAGGTCGCCCAATTCTTTCTTGATTTCATTAAGATTGTTATCAAGGATGGCGTCACCGAGTTCATAGGTTTCCTCAATGGTCAAATGACGTAAAGATTCTAGAGTTTGCTTTTTGTCCCACGGACATTTCTCACGAAGGTCGTCCATGATATTGAGTAACCTTTCAAAAGCTTGGAGTTGGAGTTGTCTGGAATTCATCTGTAAAAGTTTGTGAGTTGCGAATTGGTCTTATGTAAAAATAAGAAATCCTGTCAGGAAATATGCCGACAGGATTAAAAATAGCTGTTCCACTTGAACTATTCCTTTTCTTTACTCGCTTTGTTTTTTTTCACAGGCGCTTTTGTTGCTGTTGCTTTTGTCTCAGTTTCCTTTTTTTCATTTTGCGCTTCAGATGCTACTTCTGCTGACTGCATTTCTGCTGCTGCGTCCTCTTTATTGGATTCCGGCACCTCTTTAGAAACCATCCCTTTGGCCTGAAGCATATTATACCAATTCAATACTTTTTTGATATCTGAGGGATAAACCCTATCCTGATCATAATCAGGCAGCACTTCCTCGAAGTACGCAATGAGCTTAGCATTGTCTTCCTTGTGCGAGATTGCCGGACCGTTGTCTTCTTTAACCGCTATGTTTCTCATGACTTCTGCTAAAGGTTTTTCGGCATCGTGCGTGTACATGGAAATTTCAGATAATAGGCTTACATTACTTCTTAAACCCACAGTGATTTTCTTTCCGTCTAAAAGCGATTCTGCAACAAAGCCGGTTCTGGTTTGGATTTTCAAGGCATATAATCCCGGTTTTCCTGAAATGGCTAATACTTTTTCTAAATTCATTTTCTTATGATGTTAATTCGTTATCATTGATTGGGTTATCGGCCTTTCTTGGCGACAAATTTCATTTTATACTCAGGACGCGTTTTGCCTTCCATAATATTCTGCAACTTCTTTTTAATCAACTGTTTTTTGAGTGAGGAAATCTTATCGGTAAATAAAATTCCTTCAATATGATCGTATTCGTGTTGAATGACGCGCGCTATTAGTCCGTCGAAAACTTCAGTTTTAATATTAAAATCCTCATCCTGATATTCTATGGTGATTTCTTCATTGCGATACACATCCTCACGTACTTCCGGAATGCTCAGACAGCCTTCATTAAAGCCCCACTCCTCGCCTTCTTCCTTAAGCATTTTTGCATTGATGAACGTCCGGCGAAAACTTTTAAGTTCCATTTGTTCTTCTTCAGACAAATCTTCATCTTCTCCAAACGGCGTTGTATCGATAACAAAAAGGCGAATAGCCAGACCGACTTGCGGAGCCGCTAATCCAACACCATATGCATTGTACATTGTGTCAAACATATTGGCTATCGTTTCCTTCAAATGCAGATAGTCAGGAGTGATTTCGGCACCTACTTTTCTAAGAACCGGATCGCCATAGCCTATAATTGGTAAAATCATTTTCGTTTTATTTAATTCGAATATCTGGCATTAAATCCGGATACGGAAGGCAAAAATAGTGAAAAATTAGACAATGGTTTCTCCCGATAAGAGAATTAGCATTATTTTATAAAATTATCATAATATGACGGTATTATGGATTTTGAAAGTGGTTCAATCTTTACCTTTGTAAACAACCTATCAGGAATGGTCCATCAAATAACGAAATTTGCCGGTAGCACCAATTTTAACAATGCACTCAAGGTTACGATGGCTGCAGTTATACCGGTTATTGTATGTACCTATTTTGGAGATTTTGAAACCGGATTTACAATCGCATTGGGTTCCTTTCTTACTTATCCCAGCGACATTCCGAGCACTTTAAAACACAAAATCAATGGCGTTCTCGTTGCCGCTTTTATTGTGGCTGGCGCTAATTTACTCGTCAATCTGCTGCATCCGTTTCCATTGGTTTTTTATCCGTTTCTGGCACTACTGCTTTTCTTTCTTTCGATCATTTCTGTATACGGACAACGAGCGACGATGGTTTCTTTTTCGGGGCTGCTGACGGTTTCCCTTGCTTTTGCCGACTTGAATACCGGTGTTGAAATGCTCCGCCATTCTGGTTTGATGCTCATCGGTGGCTTATTTTATCTGATTGTTTCGTTGATTTTCCACTATGTCCAGCCTTATCGCTATATTGAATTACAGATTGCGGAATGTATCAGGCTTACCTCCAAATACCTCAAACTCCGCGGTGATTTGTGGAATATAAGCGCTGACAGGGAAAAGATTATTGAAAAACAATTACACCTTCAGGTCGAACTCAACTTAATTCATGAGAACCTTCGTGAGATTATTTTCCGAAATCATTCAGCAACGGGCAGCTCAAATCAAAATCGGAAAATGTTGATTGTTTTTGTACTGTTGGTCGAAGTCCTTGAGCTTGCCTTATCGACATCGTTCAACCACAGCAAATTGCACGAAAAATTTAATGCCCATCCCAAAGTTCTTTCCACCTATCAAAATCTGGCTTACAACCTTGCGGCGACATTAAAGCGGTTGTCCAAATCGGTTGAAAGCAGAACCAAATATGTTTCGAATTCAACTCTTTTTCAAGATCTCGAAAGACTGGAAAATATTATCGCACAATATGAAACCGAATTGGGCGATGCCGCGAACGAAGGCGCATTGATGCTCAACAATATGCGACATTATGCCGAAAAGCAAATCGAGAAGATCCGTGTCATTGAAAAAGCTTTTAAACTTGCAATAAATCCGCAAGATCTTAAAGGCCGGGAAAAAGATTTGGACAAATTCCTGACCCAGCAATATTATCCATTGTCGACTTTATTAGAAAATCTCAGTTTCTCATCAACAATTTTTCGGCATTCATTGCGGCTAACTATTACGATTCTAATTGGTTTAGGGGTCGGAATGATTCTTCCGTTCCAAAATGTCTATTGGATATTACTAACGATAATTGTGATTATGCGCCCGGGTTACGGTCTTACCAAAAAACGATCGTTCGAACGCATTTTAGGAACCGTTGCTGGCGGATTGATTGCATTCGGAATCATTTCTGTCGTGAGCAATCCTGTCGCGGTAAGCATTCTTGCTGTACTGTCGATGCTTTTGGGATTTTCATTTACGCAAATCAATTACAAGATTGGCGCGACATTTATCACCATGTATGTGGTTTTTATCTACACAATGCTGACGCCAAACGTTCAGGACCTAATTCAATACCGGATTTTGGATACAATCGTGGGCGCAGGACTAGCCTTTATCGCCAACTATTTTCTGTGGCCGTCGTGGGAGTTTATGAACATCCGCCAATTTCTGGAAGCGTCGATCAGCGCAAACCGTAACTATCTTAAAGAAATTTCAATTTTTTATAATAAGAAAGGAGAAACCACGACTTCTTATAAATTGGCGCGCAAGCAGGCTTTCATCGAAATTGGGAATCTGATGACGTCTTTTCAGCGAATGCTTCAGGAACCTAAGTCGAAGCAAAAGCAAATGAAGCTTGTTTACAAACTCGTTGAACTCAATCACAGCCTACTTTCGTCGTCGGCTTCATTAGGTACTTATGTGCAAACGCACCAAACTACAAAAGCATCTGTGGCATTTAACGTCGTCGTGAATTCGGTCATCAAAAATCTTGAAATGGCTATCGAAATTCTACAAGCAAGAGATCGTGTAACCATGCTCGAAAATATTGCAGAAGAGGATCTCAACATTCGTTTTACACAGTTGAAAAACATCCGCGCGAGGGAATTGAAGGAAAATGAACAGTTGGATGAAACCGAATTTCAACTCCGAATGCAGGAATCGCAATTGGTTATTGAGCAGCTGATATGGATGACAAATCTATCACAGAGTATAATTAAGACAAGCCGAAGCCTCAATACATCTTCTTAATCAACCAATTTTAAACTTGAGTCGTTTTTTCCTGACGACATCGGAAAGTTCCCGCATTGTTGAGTGTTTGTCCGTACGACGAAAAGATTATTTTAAATTTCCACTGCTATTCCTACGTATCAGTCCATTCCCGCCAATTGCTTTGAAATCAGGAAATTTACGCCAACCTATATCATCTTTCTTGTGAGGTAATCTTGCAACATGATGGTCGCCGATATTTCATCGAGCAATGCCTTGTTTTGGCGTTGCTTTTTTTTAAGACCGCTGTCGATCATCGTTTGAAAAGCCATCTTCGACGTAAAGCGTTCGTCGACACGCAGGACAGGTATCGATGGAAATTCCTTTTCAAATTTTTTTACAAATGCTTCGATGATTTCGGAACTTTGTGAAGGCTCTCCGTTCATTTGTTTGGGTTCGCCAATGAGGACTTTGATCACGTTTTCTTTGGCGAAATAATCCCTGAGAAAAGAGATTACAGTCTCTGACGTAATCGTGGTTAGGCCTGAGGCAATGATTTGTAATTCATCGGTTACTGCAATTCCGGTTCGCTTTTGTCCGTAATCAACTGCTAAAATTCTGGGCATTTTATTCGTTTTGTATCATCCAAAGATACTATTTTAATTTCCCGATTCGCAGTATCAACGTAAAAGTGACCTGCCTCTCACTTGCTTCCCAAACCGCTTTGATTTTGTCGCGAATGAGATCAACCGGATTGGCATTGTTGCTTTTATCGTGCTACGTTGCCGACCAGGTTTCGAGGCCGCCCCGTTTACCTTTCATAAATCAATGATATACGTTGTTATCTCCTTCGGATTCTTGGTCTAAAGTGTGAATATACGACTGACTAACGCCAAAAAATTATCTTTTATCTGTGCGATTTTATCGACAAACTACATTAATTTCGTTATAAAATTTGAATTTTCTTATATAAAATTACAATTTAAAAAATTTAAGTCCGTTATTGCAGTATCAAATGAAGCTGATGAAAACAAAAAATCTCCTGTCTCTTATAATTGCGCTAGTTGCTTTTGTTGCGTCTGGACAAAACAGAGTTTTTTCGTTTAGCCAGGTCCAATCCAGAAATAGTGTTCAGGAATGGGGAAAGGTCCAAAACATATCAGAACGCCGGGTTTACTTCACTTCTGCGCAAATCGATATGAGTATTGACAAGAAATACCATCTTACAATTGTTTCAAAAACTGACTTGCCTGATAATGGCATCATCTATCTGTGCAACGACGAGAAGTCAAATCCCGTGACGGTAATGCTGATCGACAACAGCAAGATGTATGTTTACAGTAATTCCAAACGCTATCTGATCAATTTCGACCCGATGAAGACTTCAGACCTTCTGGCCGAAACAGATTAATTTTCCTATCTACATTTTACCGCGCAGACCGCAAAACACCACATGCGTTTGCGCAAATAATTGCTCGAAATGCTTCCTGAATTTGGTTTCATTTTCAAAAAATGCATTTATATTTGCTGAAATCTTATATCATGAATCAACTGCGAACCATAATAGAACAAGCTTGGGAAAACCGCGTCTTACTTCAGGAAGAAAAAACTACAACTGCTATTCGTGAAGTTATAAATCTGCTAGATGCAGGAACTTTACGCGTCGCCGAACCTGTCGCTAATGGTTGGCAGGTAAACGAATGGGTTAAAAAAGCCGTAGTGCTTTATTTCCCAATCCAAAAAATGGAAACCATTGAAGTGGGGATTTTTGAGTACCATGATAAGATTCCGTTGAAAACTGGTTATGCGGAGAAAGGCATTCGTGTAGTCCCGCACGCCGTAGCCAGACATGGCGCCTATATTTCAAAAGGAGTTATCCTCATGCCTAGCTATGTCAATATTGGCGCTTATGTCGACGAAGGCACCATGGTCGACACTTGGGCGACTGTCGGGAGCTGTGCGCAGATTGGGAAAAATGTGCACTTGAGCGGCGGAGTCGGAATTGGTGGCGTACTTGAACCTTTACAAGCGGCTCCCGTGATCATTGAAGATGGAGCATTTATCGGCTCGCGCTGTATCGTTGTTGAAGGCGTTCGCGTCGAGACTGAAGCCGTGTTGGGTGCCAACGTATGTCTGACCGCTTCCACCAAAATCATAGACGTTACTGGAGAAACTCCGATTGAAATGAAAGGAACCGTTCCGGCGCGTTCGGTAGTTATTCCCGGCAGTTATACCAAACAGTTTCCAGCGGGCGAATACCAAGTGCCTTGCGCACTGATTATTGGAAAACGCAAACCTTCCACCGATTTAAAAACTTCATTGAATGATGCTTTGAGGGAATATAATGTTGCCGTGTAAAGACAAATTTTAATCGGCATTTCTAAAAAGCAGTAAATGAAAATATTGGTTATCCAGCAGAAGATGATCGGCGATGTGCTCGTAAGTAGCATCATCTGCAATAACCTGCGTACTGCTTATCCTCACGCTCAGATCGATTATTTGGTGTACGAATCGACCACGCCGGTTCTGGAAGGAAATACGGCAATCGACAATCTGATTCTTTTTAAGGAAATTCATCGCAACAGCAACCGTGCATTTTTAAAACTGGCGTTTAAGATACGTCGGGAAAAATATGATTTAGTCATCGATGCCTATTCCAAACTCGAGAGCTGGGTTTTTGTGTTGCTCAGCGGCGCTAAAAGGCGAATATCGTACAGAAAACCTGGGCGCGGTTTCTTATATACCGACAACATTCCGTTCGCTACTTTTCCCAAATCCAATATGGGGCTCGCGATCGAAAGGAGGCTTTCACTTCTGGAACCGCTAAATCTTACGATCGAAATAGATCCGCTACCGAAGCTATTTGTAACCGAAGCGGAAAACCGGCAAGCTTTGGCGCTATTTCAAAAACATGGCGTTCAAAATAATCGAAAAACGGTTATGATCAGCTTGTTGGGAAGTGAAAAACGAAAAACGTATCCCTTAGAATTCATGGCGGCGGTTGTCGATCTTGTTGCCACAAACCACGACGTTAATATTTTATTCAATTATTTCCCAAAGCAGATCAATGACGCGCGTAAGGTTTATGACGCTTGTTCGGAATCTACCCGACAAAAAATTTATTTTGATCTTTTGGGAGACGATTTGCGGTCCTTTATCGCCATCATGAACAACTGCGATATGATTATTGGCAATGACGGTGGCGCGATCAATATGGCCAAATCGCTCAATAAACCTTCGTTCATTATTTTTTCACCTTGGATTGAAAAGAAGATTTGGGCGACTTTCGAAGACGGAATTCATCACCGTTCAGTACATTTAAGAGAATTCAAACCTGATTTGCTAGCAGGCTTTTCTGAAAAAGAACTCAAACAAATGACACCCGAATTGTATCACGAGTTTAAGCCCGAATTGTTTTTCGGCCAACTTCATTCATTTTTAAGCACAAACTTGAGCGCGACAGAGGCAATGACGCTGAATATTGTTCCGATCCATTTACCGCTCAGCGCACTGATTATTACTTACAATGAGGAAAAGCATATTGCGGGTGTGATGCGCGATCTTGACTTCGCAGATGAAATCATTGTAATAGATTCCTACAGTACCGATAGTACGGTCGCAATTGCGCAAACTTTTGAAAAAGCCACGGTCATTCAAAACAAATTCGTCAATTATACGACACAGCGAAATTTCGCAATCAGCCAGGCTAAAAACCCGTGGATACTTTTTCTGGACGCCGACGAGCGTTTTACGGATGCCCTCAAGGATGAACTCATTGCCACGGTGCAACAAGCAGAAACGGCAAGCGCCTACTTATTTTACAGGACATTCATGTTCAAAAATGAAAAACTGCATTTCAGCGGCTGGCAAACCGATAAGATTTTTAGGCTATTTAAGAAAGATAAAGCGTTTTATACGACCGATCGGATGGTGCATGAAAAACTGACGGTAGAAGGAAAAATAGGCAGACTTAAAAGCAAGCTTATTCACTATTCGTACACCGACTACGAAAACTATAAGGAAAAAATGGCGAGTTACGGGAAATTCAAGGCGAAGGAAGCGTTTGCGAAAGGCGTACGCCCAAATTTCTATCACTTTTACCTCAGGCCGGCTTATAAATTCCTGTATCCTTTTATTATACGGCTGGGATTCCTCGATGGTAAAAAAGGTGTTATTATTTGCTATCTCAATGCCTACAGCGTTGCGGTGCGGTATCGGGAATTGAAAAAAATAAGAGCCGATGAGTAACTACTTCCAGAATTTGAGCAGCTTTTTCATCTTGATTTTTTTGTGGAACCTGATCTGAAAATCGTTAGTATAATGCCACATTTTCTCAAAAATCGCATCTTCGCTTTGCTTCGGATATAGTTTCGCATATTCATTGCTCATGATTGCCACCATATCTTTTTTAGGAGTAAGCCGCGATAGGTTTTTCATACGCATGTCGAAATCCATTTGCAAATGGAAATTCATACGGTTGAGATCAACAAGAAAAAACTCATAATTTGCGTCAACGCCTTTTTTAATCAGGGTATTTCCCGGTGAGTGATCCAGAAATTCCACCCCTTTTTCATGCAGATAAAATGAAAACCTCACGAACTGTCTCAAAATATTGTCATGGTCGGCATAATGGGGTATTTCCACCAGCTCCCGAAATGTCAGTTCGGCTTGCAAATGGTCACTAATGTAATAACTTTTACCGAGGCCATAGAAGGAAAAATCTTCAGCGTAGGCAATCGGTTGCGGCGTTCCGATTCCGTATTCGAGCAGCGTATTGGCAAACTCATAAGAGCGGCGCGCCTTGGATTTTCTAAAGAACTTATAGGCTACCTGATTAATCACGTTTGGTACCTTGAACGATTTGATATTGATGGTTTGGCCGTCGAGTTCAAACAGTTTGATCTTGTTTCTTTTGCCATCCCCGAAAAGTATTCCCATAATATCAAAGTTTGCGATACATTCGGAAAGGTTTTTCCTGTGATTTTGAAAGTGTGAATGGACATTTAGCTGCATCAAAAGAGTTTTTGGGGCAAAAGTATGTATTGCTTTCTATTTTTCCAATATAGGTCGGTGATTTGGCGCAATTTAATACTAAAGATATTGATCGACACCGTTCGCTATACGGCCAATTTTTTTAGCAATCGTGTCGCGTTGCATCTGATCGTTGCGCTCAAAATTATCTTTGGAGCTGATCTTATGGTGTAAGTGAAAAACAATTCCGGCGTAGCGAAGCCTTTTCGCCTTTACACCGTTATTCCCCATTCTAATAACGAGGTCCGAATCTTCTCTGCCCCAGCCTTCGTAATCTTCGTTGTAACCATTCACATTTAAAAAATCCTCGCGCCAAAACGAAACATTGCAGCCCCTGAATTTCTTCGAAATGCTTTCATGCGGCTTGTATAAACCCGAAAGCACGGGAATGTGCAGCGTGCGCGTCTTGTTCTTAATCTCTTTGGAAAACATATTGAAGTTAGTAATTTGTTTCGCAAAAACAGTTGCCACGGCTTCGGGTAAAATATTGACACGCGAACCATACAAATAAACCGACAACTTTGCGGCCTTGCAATGGTCTTCTATAAAACGTGGATGCATGATGCAATCGCCGTCGACTTGGATAATGTATTTTGCAGTGGTTCGTGCAACCGACTTATTGAGAATTTTAGATTTTCGGAAACCCAGATCTTCCTGCCAGAAATGCCTGATGGGAACCGGGCTTAACTTCTGGAATTCTTCAATGAGCAATTTTGTTTCGGGTTTCGACCCATCATCGGCTATGAGAATTTCATCGGGCAATTGGGTTTGTGCCATGGCGCTTATAAGAACAAGCCGCAATGCATCGGGCCAATTGTAAGTTGCAATCAATAAAGCAGTTGAAATTGCCATGGCTAGGAATTAAAATACTTTTCGAATTTTGGTTTGTAAGTTGGTTTGCTAATTTTAGAATGTTTAAACCATTGACCGAAATTCCGGAAGAACAATTTCATCTTCGGGATTTTGAGGTTCGGCGCTTCGGCAACTAGTTTCTTGAGTTCGGTCAGCGATTTCGACGGCAGATACGCCAGTGATTTCCAAATTTCAGGCTCGAGATAGAACACATCGGTAATCTCTCTGTAATTATCTTTATTCGCGTTGCGCCATTTTTCTAGGAAATTCGGATTCATTTCGTGCTTGTGCGACCAGTTGTCGAGTTTCAAAAGCAACTCCTCTTCGGTACGCGCCAAACCTTCGTGCAGGATGAAATCGTCAGCGTAAATGATTCGTTCCCTCGTATTTTTGGCTACTTTATAATTCGGCCAATTCGTGGCGAGCATCAATTTTGTCGGCTCGTCGATGTACAAAAGTCCGTCATCTAGGTATTTGTAAACATTGATATGAAACCCTGCCAATTGTATCGGATGCTGGTCTGGATTATCGAGATAAGAATCGTATTTACGTAAGCGCCTGACAAATTTTTCAAAATCGATGAATATCTCATCGGAATCAACCTGAACCAGCCAGTTACCGATTCCCATTTTGAGGGCAAGCATATATCGTTCGCGCGTATCATTCTGGATTCCGGTTATGTCCGGAACATAGAAATTATCTTCGTAAATAGTTATTTTTTTATCAGAATCAAATTCCGCAAGCCATTGGTAAAAACTAGGGTCAACCTCAAAGTAGTTCCCAGACCAGGTACGCTTTTTATGATCCATCGCCAGAAAAATGGTATCGGCCAAAGCATACACAGGCGGAATTGACTTTTTCAACAATTCATAATCGTAAGACATTAGAAAACCGACCTGAATTTTTTTCATAATGGAGATTTGAAAATGGGAAAATACATCCCGTTCGCTATTATTTTTTCGGAACCTTAGGCAAAAATAACAATAATATGCTAATAAATCCCTTTAAAATTTTCCATGCAAAAGCGTGTTTTTTGATATGCTGAAACTGCAGAAATCGCTTCGAGTTGAGTTCGCCAACTTCTTTATAATCGGCCACAAAGGCGGGGAAATATTTTTGAAAGGTTAACGATTTCTCTTTGATAAATTGCTCGGAAGATTTAGGATTGGATGAAATTCCCGTAAAATCGTAAATCGCAATTGTCTTTTTAAGATATTGGTAAGGTACATTCTCGTGGCAAATGGTATAGACGAAAAATTCCCAATCGGACGCAATTTTGTAACTTTCATTGTAATAGAAATAGCGGTCGAAAAGCGATCTTCTGATGAACGTTGATTGGTGATTAATCGAACTGGTGTAGAAAAATGAAAAATCAAGTCGCTCGGGATAAGTCTTGAGTCTTTTGGATCCTGGACTTTCCTTGTAATTGTCGCCATAATAAATATCCGCGTCGGCGTTAAGTATCGGTATTACTTCTTCTAAAACTTTTTCGTTGTAGAAGATATCACCGCCATTCATAAATATCACAAATTCGCCCGTAGCCATTTTTATTGCTTTATTCATCGCGTTAAAAACGCCGCTGTCTTTCTCACTCACGGCCACATCGATACGATCTTTGTACTTTTCGATAAGATCGGCGCTGCCATCAGTGCTACCGCCATCCATAATTACAAACTCGAAATCTTGAAATGTCTGCGACAAAACGCTATTGATGGTTTTCTGCAAACCATTTTTATCGTTGTAATTGACCGTAATGATGGATATCTTTTTACTCATGTCTTTTCAAATGGGCTTCCTCAATCAATTCCTTAATCAGCATTTGGGTTCTGATGCTAACGCCTTCAGCCGACAAATGGTATGGCGTATCATACATTAATCTATTTGGAAAGCGGTATTTTGTAGGGTTTCCCACAACAATAAATCCGTTGTTTCTATAAGCCTGCTCCACTTGCGCGATCTCCGCGGCGCTGTTGTCGAAAGACCGTTCTTCGAAAGCAGGAAAAGCAAGAATCATTTTGGCGCCTTTGGCATTGACTTTCTTTTCAAAGGTTTTGATTTCGGCGATGATTTCGGGATTGAATGGTGTATCGATTTGGCCAAACACAAGTTCGTTTGGTGGCATCTTCTCGGCCCTTTTATAACTGTCACCATAATGGTTGAAAGCATCGCGAAGGTAAACGGCATCGCCATCTTTTCTGAAATATTCAGATGGCGCGAATTTGGAAACAGCATAACCCGGAATAAATTCATAAGTATTGCTGATCTGTTTCCAACGGATAGAATCCAATGGCGTAGCGCGTACATCGAGAAAAGTGCGCAATAATTCCTGATGACCGTAGGCAAAATTGCCAAACAACTGATCATATTCGGGAATCACAATAACTACATCGCCTTTGCGGACAAAGCTGATTGTGTGATCGAGCATATATATCAGTCCGATAGCAGCGTGAATTCCGGTATTAATAGGATTGTAAGGCAGGGAATCTTTTAGGCGTTGGGAATCAATACTCATGCTGACATTGGAACCGCCTACTAAAATCAGCCGCGGTGATGGCACTGAACGCAATAGCGAATCCTTAGCCGGTTCTGCAAACAGCAATGACGTTTTCGCCCTCGGCGTGGCAGGCAAGACTGTTCCTAGAGCCAGAAATGCCGCAAGAATGGACAAAAACGCAATTATTTTGAGCAGGAATGATTTCATTTATGGTTATTAAAACTGGAAGTAAATGAATTGTTGGCTCAAGCCTCTAAACTGGAAAATCAGGATAACGATAATATAATAGAATATCCATCGCAACACCTTAGGCCAATTGTGACCGGTTTTGGCAATCGCATATTGCTCTTCCCTTCCTAGCCATTCCATGATAACAAAGCCGACGAGCAGCCAGACTGTCGAATTCTTGATATTTTCAGGTTTTGAGAATACCGATGGTGAGAAAATTTCGCCAATGTATTGGAACGCTTCGGTCAAATTATCGGCACGGAAGAAAATCCATGCAAAAACAGTGAGCGTAAACGTTATGACCATCGCCACAATTTCCCGGAAATTAGCGAACGTACGACCTTGCGCCACAATATCAAGATTGTTTCTGTTGTTGCGGAAAATGATTGAAGGTAAAATGAAAAGGGCGTTGAGGAATCCCCAAGCGATGAATGTCCAATTGGCGCCATGCCAGAAACCGCTCACAATAAAAATGATAAAAGTGTTACGAATACGCATCCAATTGCCGCCTTTACTGCCGCCTAACGGAATATAGAGGTAATCACGGAACCAAGTTGAAAGCGAGATGTGCCATCTTCTCCAGAACTCGGCGATATCCCTTGAGAAATATGGAAAGGAGAAGTTCCGCAATAAGTCAATTCCGAAAAGCCGCGCGGTTCCGAGAGCGATATCCGAATAACCTGAAAAATCGCCATAAATTTGAAAGGCAAAGAAAATCGCGGCAACTACGTGTGTACTTCCGGAATATTCGCCCGAATTGTTGAATACCATATTGGCATATTCGGCGCAGTTATCGGCAATCACCACTTTCTTGAACAAACCCCATAAAATCTGTTTGAGGCCATCGACAGCATTGTTATAATTGAATTCCCTTTTGCGCTGAATTTGAGGCAACAAGTGGGTCGCCCTTTCAATTGGACCAGCGACAAGCAACGGAAAGAAACTCACGAAAACCGAATAATCTACAAAATTTCTTTCTGGTTTGATACGTTCTTTGTAGATATCGATAACATATGAGAGTCCGTGGAACGTATAAAATGAAATTCCGACTGGCAGAATAACCTGTAACGTCCAGAAATCGGCTTTAAAACCTGCCATCGAAAGGGAATTGGCCAATGATTCTGCAAAGAAGTTGTAGTATTTAAAAATTCCTAGAAAACCAAGGTTGATAACGATACTCAGCCAGAACCAAAACTTTTTCATGCCTTCCGACTTCGCATCGTGCATTTTGATTCCGGTGAAATAGTCAAGAAAAGTCGAAAACATCAACAAGAATAAAAAGCGATAATCCCAGCAAGCATAAAAGTAGTAGCTTGAAACCAACAGTAAAATATTCTGTATTTTTAAATTCCCTCTGGTCCCAAACCAATAAAGCAAGAAAACTATCGGCAGGAATATGGCAAATTCTATAGAATTGAAAAGCATAATATCATTTTAACTGTTCGTATTGTAATATTTTATTTTGGCGTGGCAATATAATCAATCTTGGCGTGATTTAAAATCTGCCTACTGTGTGAGGTTTTTATACCTGTGTTTAAATTTTTCCGGATGTATCAGATGCGTTCCATCTGAAAAATAAGATTCATCGAGGTACATAATATTTTCGAAATATCCTTTGAATTCTTCCTCAAGATTGTACAACGCAATTTCATCGCGATGCAGTGAAGCTACGTCTTGGCGCTTTTTTTTACTTACCGGAGCTGAGATGAGCACCAATTGGAAGCCATTTTTCTTACCCAAAGTCGACATTTTATGCAGGTATTCAACCGAAACCGGCGAGAGAAAACTGAATTCAGGGGTTTCATCAGATTCGTATTCGGGCGACCAGTTGCTTGTTAGTATTGCCGGATGATGCGCGATTGTGGCAAATGGTATTTTCTCGATCTGGTTCTTGACGATGGGCGACATTTGAGCCATATACTCGCTGGTGTAGAAAGGCTTTACAAAATAGTTGTAGGTGTATATCTGATCTAAATTATTGGCAAAGCTGAAAGGTGTAAAAAATACATACGCTGTATCGATCCGATTGCCGGCCTTGATATAATTATTGAGTAGTAAATATTGCCCCGCCATGCTAATCGCCTGATTTGAAGTGAGCGAATTGACCGTATCATTGTCTTCCATGCTGTCGAACATTTGTTTTCCGACACTGTCTCCGAGTAGTACTTTCTTGGCGTTGTTCTTTTTCTTGCTTTTGTCGATCGCAAAATACACTTCCATTCCGAGCACTTTTTTGGTGTATTTGTTGTCCTTTAGCAAGGCGTAAGACTTTATCTGAAAAATGCCAATGGCAACCAGTACGAAAATAAAAGTTTTAAAGACAAAATACTTCATTTATACGGCAATGATTATGGCAATTAATTTCTGTAACCTCTGTAGGAATGATCTTGCCCGGGTAGGAACAACAGTAGAACATTCGAAAATCCTTTCAATAATTTCCAGGCAATTCCGAATTGCTTGATATAAATGATATTCCGAAAGCGTTTAGATTCGAGTACTTTGATGAGTTTGTAATCTTCAATTATCATCGAGAAATGCTTGTCGAAAGTAAGGTGTTTCTCTGAATTCACAAGGTTGTAATTTTTTGGATCTGATGAAATTCCGGTAAAGTCATATTCAGAGATCACGAGGCCGATATGTTTATAAGAAACCTTTTCAATACAGATCGCAATAATGAAAAACTCCCAATCGGAAGCAATTTTGAGGTTTTCGTTATACATCGAAATACTGTCAAACAAACTTCTTTTGATAAAGCTTCCCTGATGTGGCAGACTATTTTCAATAAAAAATCCCAAAGTCAATTTGTTTGGAAAAATCCAGTCTTCGTAGCGTTTTTTCTTTTCATTGTAGTAAATCAGGTCTCCGTAATAAATACCGTGGCCACCGTCGATCAGCTGTGCCGCTTTCTCCAACGTATCCAATTTATAAAAACAGTCACCGCTATTCATAAACAACACATAATCGCCTTTTGCAGCGCGAATTCCTTTATTCATCGCATTGTATATACCCGAATCGGGCTCGCTTACAGCATGGTCGATTTTATCTTTGTATTCTTCAATGACTTTCTTGCTTCCATCAGAACTATTTCCGTCAATCACGATATATTCAAACTCGGCTAACGTCTGGCTCACGACACTTTGGATCGTCTTTTTGAGGCCGTCTCGTTCGTTGTAATTGATCGTAATGATAGAAATTTTATTCATAAACGTAATCTGAATTTAAGCTTCACTGAGGAATTTCTCGCTATATACTTTTTGGATTCCATCCCTGAGCTCAATAGAATGTTTCCAACCGAGGCTGTTTAATTTAGTAGTATCGGTGAGTTTTCGAGGCGTACCATCGGGTTTCGTCGTATCGAATACAACCGCTCCCGCAAAGCCAGTAATATCTTTTACTAAATAAGCTAAATCATTGATTGTTATTTCTTTGCCAGTACCAATATTTACGAATCCTTTATCATTATAATGCTCCATTAGATAAACGCAAGCATTGGCCATATCAGAGGCATGCAGGAATTCACGCAACGGTTTTCCCGTTCCCCAAACCGTAACTTGCGATTCGTTTTTTTCTTTGGCTTCGTGGAATTTTCGCAACAAAGCCGGAAGCACGTGTGAGTTTTGTAAATCGTAATTGTCGTTAAAACCGTAAAGGTTTGTTGGCATGACCGAGATGAAATTGCAACCGTATTGATCGCGATAAGCGTCGCACATTTTGATTCCTGCGATCTTGGCAATTGCATAAGGTTCATTGGTTTCTTCGAGCAATCCCGTTAAAAGATAATCTTCTTTTAAAGGCTGTGGCGCCAATTTCGGATAGATACAAGTCGATCCCAAAAACATTAATTTCTTGACATCATTCTTGTAACTTTGATGGATAACATTGCTCTGAATCAAAATGTTTTCGTAAATGAAGTCGGCTTTGTAAATATTATTAGCTACAATTCCGCCCACTTTTGCAGCTGCTAGAAAGACATATTCGGGTTTTTCGGCTTCAAAAAAATCAGCTACCGCTTTCTGATCGATCAGGTTGAGTTCAGTTGACGTACGCGTTACGATATTGTTATACCCTTTTTCCTGTAAATCTTTAACGATGGCGCTTCCCACCATTCCGCGGTGACCGGCGACATAAATTTTTGAATTAAGCTGCATTTCGGTATTGTATTATTTGTAATTTTTCATATGTTGTTCCTTCTTGAAAATCTCGAGATCAGCGTGCATCATTTCTTTGACAAGCATGTCGAGGGTGTACTTCGGTTCCCAACCCAATTTGGTTTTGGCTTTTGTATTGTCACCAATCAACAATTCCACTTCTGTCGGACGGAAATAAGCCGGATCAATTCGCATGACTACTTGTCCCGTTTTAAATGCATAGTCAGCATTTGCTGTGGAAATAACAGTTGCGGTTTCATCAACTCCTTCTCCTTTGAATTCAAGCTCGACACCCACTTCACGGAAAGACATCCTGATAAATTCGCGTACTTCGGTAGTTACACCAGTTGAGATTACGAAATCCTCTGGCGTATCTTGCTGAAGGATGAGCCACATTGCCTCGACATAATCCTTGGCATGACCCCAATCACGTCGTGAATCGATATTACCCATATACAACATATCCTGCATTCCCAGCGCCATCGAAGCTACGCCACGCGTAATTTTCCGTGTAACAAATGTTTCTCCGCGTCTTGGACTTTCGTGGTTGAAAAGGATTCCGTTACACGCAAACATATCGTACGCCTCGCGATAGTTGACTGTAATCCAATAAGCGTACATTTTGGCGACAGCATAAGGCGAACGCGGGTAAAACGGCGTCGTTTCCTTTTGTGGCACTTCCTGAACCAAACCATAAAGTTCAGAAGTTGAAGCCTGATAAATTTTAGTTTTCTTGATCATGCCTAGCAAACGTACCGCATCAAGGATCCGCAAAGTACCGATTCCGTCAGCATTGGCAGTATATTCGGGAACATCAAAACTCACTTTCACATGGCTCATCGCGCCGAGGTTGTAAATTTCGTCTGGCTGCGTTTCCTGGATAATACGAATTAGGTTAGTAGAGTCGCTTAAATCGCCATAATGCAATTTAAAATGCTGATTGTCAACATGCGGATCTTCGTAAATATGATCGATGCGTTGCGTATTGAACAGCGAGCTTCTTCTTTTTATGCCGTGAACCATATAGCCTTTTGACAATAACAATTCGGCTAAATAAGCGCCATCCTGACCTGTAATCCCTGTTACTAGAGCTGTTTTCATTTATATGTGTGTTTTATTATCGTTTTTCAATTCTTCTACGAGGAGCAAATCCAAGGTGTCAAAAATAGTCAAATTGTACTGCCAATTCAATTCTGACCGGGCTTTTGTATTATCACCGTACATATCTTCGATTTCTGAAGGTCGGTACAGTTCACTACTAACTTGACAAGCGCTTTCCGGAATGCCTAATTTATTAAAAATATAGTAAATAATTGCCCTTAAAGTGACCGACTCTCCGGAGCAGATTAAATATTCAGTCGGACTTTCTTGTTGCAACATCAGATACATGGCTTCGACATAGTTCGGAGCAAAGCCAAAATCGCGTTTGATATCAATATTTCCGACAAGCAATACTTCCTGTTCGCCTTTGCTGATGCGGATGCTTTCCCTAATGATTTTTTTGACAAAAAAAGTGTCTTGTCTCAAATACGATTCATGATTGAACAAAACGCCGCAACTCACATGCATCCCGTAACTTTCGCGGTAGTGAATACACGTGAAATGCGCCGCAGCCTTTGAAATTGCATATGGGCTCAAAGGATGCAAAATGCTGTTTTCGGTAATTGGGAGATCGTTAACGCGGCCATACATTTCGCTACTGCTAGCTTGGTAAAATCTTATCTTATTGTCGACGGTTTTAATCGCTTCAAGTAAATTGAACACGCTTATCGTGTTAAACTGAAATGTTGCAATGGGATGTATAAAAGATTGATAAACCGAACTTTGAGCTGCAAGATTGTAAAATTCTGTAGGTTGGTATTCTTCAAACAATACGATGATTTCATCCTTGTGTAAAAGGTTACAATTGACAAGTTCCACTTCATCCAGAATACCCAAATAATTAAGTCCGTTGGTATTAAGCGGACTGTTTTCCCGTATCAGCCCTATTACCCTATAATTTTTTTTAAGTAATAGTTGCGCGAGATATGCGCCATCCTGACCTGTAATTCCCGATATGATTGCGGTGTTTCCCATTATTTGGCAATCGCTTTTTGATAGACTTTCAGGCATTCTTTTGCGGTTCTGTGCCAGCTGAATTTTTTGACCTGCTCGAGGCTTTTTTGCACATATTCGTCGCGGAGCTCATCATTTTCAATTAGGCTTAAAACCTTGTCTTTTAGATCTGCCTCATTGTGCAGTTCAAAATAGACTCCGGCATCTCCCGCAACTTCGGGAAACGAACTGTGGTTCGCCAACACTACCGGGCAGCCACACGCCATCGATTCGAGTACTGGAATTCCGAAACCTTCATATTCAGAGGCAAAAACAAAGCACTTGGCGCTCGAATAATACGCAGCCAATTCATAATCTTCAAAATTCTGTTGGATCAATTGGTTGGAAACATTCAGTTGCTTAATGAGTTGCAATTCTTCGGCATTGAATTTATTTCCGCCCGCGCAAACCACAAACAAATCGGTGTTGGCTTTCAAAATCGGAGCTACAGCATTGAGGAAAAAGATAAAGTTTTTATAGATCGAACGATTTCCCACAAATAGGATATAGTTTTTTGGCAATGCCAATTTAGCTATAGCAGCCGGCTTGATACTATGCGATAAATAAACCACTTCAATCTTGGAAGCGTCTATGTGCGGATAAATTCTTAGGATATCTTGTTTCGTACTTTCAGAGATCGCAATGATCTTTGTCGCTTTCTCCATCAGTAGTTTCTTATGTTTTACCGTATACAAATCGCGAATGAAATATTGTGGAAAAATCTCATGGATCATATCGTAAACCGTAAGTACAAAAGGTTTGTTTCCAAGATGTTCCAGAAAGTATGGCGAATAATATGTCGGAATAAAAATGTCAAAATCACCTGTTTTCAGCGCCTTAATGGTATTCTTGGTGTTCCTGCGTTTTGTTTTTTTGAGGATTTTTTTGCGGAGGAATTTCGGAAGCAGCGCCGATTCAAATATAACGTTCTTAAAACCCCGGAATAATGCGGCTTCCCGTAGGTGCAGATTGTCTGAATACACGATAGGGCATTCCACTTTTACGCCGTCAATCTTATTTAACTCAAGGAACAACTCAGTATAATATCTGGAGATGCCTCCAAATTTTTGTTCGTTATAAGTTTGCGGGTCAAGTAATATTCTCATTTTGGATTTTAACTGGAATTCCTAAATAAAATTTTAAATTATTCTTTAAATACCTTCGATAATATTTCCCAGACAGAACCGTTTCTAAAGGTTGATGCTGTTCGGCATACTTTTTTGTAAACTCTGCCAACGTTCCGCAAGGCATGAATTTGAGGCATTTCCAATGTTTTGGATGAAAAGGATGCAAATCTACAAAATTAACATAATTATCCTCACTGACTGACAGCCAAAAATTAAAATAATTTTCGATGTCGAAATCATTCTTATGTCCCCAGTTGGTTATTTTCTGATAAACCTCCTCAGGCTTTCTCGCCCAAGACTGGTGAACGGCAATAAAATTCGTAGCGATTTCCCGATTGTCAATCGATGTCAAATCCCTTCCGAAGTAATGCTTTGCAATCACATTGGTCGCGAACGAAAAATGTTCTTTATTGTCAATATACAGAAATCCGTTAGGGGTTTGCTTGAATAAAGTAACCCAATTGGCGCGCAGGTTTACGGCGTTGCATTGAGGATGGGACAGCAGATACGAATGTTTGTCTAAAAATTTTGTTACTGCTTTAAAATCCGCAAAAAACTCATCGACATCTATCTGCATTTTCCAACAGTTCGAACCCATTTTCATTGAAAGCAGATTGCGTTCGCGGGTTTCGTTTTCAATTGCGGTACGTGTAGGCGAATAAAAAGGTTCTTCAAAAAAAACAATCTTATCTGCAACGTCCATTTCTTTAACACGTTCGAAAAAGCTGTCGGGAAGATTATAATTCTCTCCTGAAAAAGTCTTTCTCTCGCTATCGATCACTAGATAAATCGTATCGACGAAGTCATAAACTATTATCATTGAAGTAAATAAGAGTTCATAATCGTAGGAGATAAGGAATCCAACCTTAATTTGGGTTTTCATTGACAAAGACTTTTCTTTCAAAAATAATATTTTAGGGTTTATAAACCTTGGAAAGATTTGATATTCGTATTTTTGCACGTAATTTATTCACAAAATGCAACAGGAAATCATCAACGCATACGAAGTCATCCAAAGCGGCGGCATTATACTTTATCCAACCGATACCGTTTGGGGAATTGGCTGTGACGCAACGAATCCCGAAGCTGTAGCAAAAATCTACAAACTCAAGCAACGCGCCGAAAGCCAGAGCATGATTTGCCTGATGAATGGTGAGAAAATGATTTACAATGTTTTCAAAGAAATTCCCGAAGCGGCATGGCAAATCCTTGACTTATCGGAAAATCCAACTACCTTGATACTTGACAAACCGCGAAATGTGGCGCCAAACCTTATCGCACCCGACAATTCGCTGGGAATGCGCATCGTGAAGGAACCTTTTTGCTTTAAACTACTTGAAAGAATGAAGAAGCCGCTGGTTTCTACATCGGCGAATATTTCAGGGCAGCCGACACCGAAATCATTTAAGGAAATTAGTCCCGAGATTGTAAAAGGTGTTGACTATGTAGTGAACTTACATCGTGACAAAATTGCAGGAAAACCTTCGACTATCATCAAACTAACCCATGATTCACAAGTAAAAGTGATCCGAAAATAATCAGCATCCGATCGTGGCTAAAAAAAACTACAAAGAAGCATTAAACAGCAATATATTTGACGTGATTTCGAAAGCATCGCGTGACCTCGGCTTTGAAAGCTTTGTCATTGGCGGATTTGTGCGCGATTTGATCCTTGAACGCGATATGAAAAAAGACATTGATATTGTTGCCGTCGGAAGCGGAATTGAATTGGCTTTACAAGTTTCGGAACTGCTTCCCAAAAAACCAAAAGTACAGGTTTTTAAAAATTACGGCACCGCGATGTTGCGTTTTGAAGATACCGATATCGAGTTTGTAGGCGCGCGTAAGGAAAGCTATCAATCTGAAAGCCGAAACCCTGTTGTTGAAGACGGAACGCTCGAAGATGATCAAAATCGCCGAGATTTTACGATTAATGCATTGGCGCTTTCCCTTAATGAAAATAATTACGGCGACTTATCGGATCCGTTTGGCGGACTCAAAGACCTCGAGCTAAAGATTATCAAAACGCCTTTAAATCCAGACATTACTTATTCCGACGATCCATTGCGAATGATGCGCGCCATTCGTTTCGCGAACCAGTTGGGTTTTGAAATCGAGGCCGCTTCGCTCGAATCGATTACGCGAAATATAGAACGTATTACAATTATTTCGGGAGAGCGCATTGTCGAGGAGCTCAATAAGATCCTGAGTACTGACAAACCTTCTGTGGGTTTTCTATTGCTATACCAGACCGGCTTGCTTGAAATCATCCTTCCCGAATTGACCGCTTTGAATGAGGTCGAGGAAATTGAAGGCCATACACACAAGAATAATTTCTACCACACGCTTGAAGTCGTTGACAACATTGCGCACAATACAAACGATGTTTGGCTGCGGTGGGCGGCTTTGCTGCATGATATCGGGAAAGCACCGACCAAACGTTTTAATACGAAGCAGGGATGGACATTCCACGGTCATGAATTTCTCGGTGGGAAAATGACCAAAAAGATCTTTGAGCGCCTACACATG
>Ga0136636_10000030_pt1 | contig 47155 bp, 42 predicted proteins | sample AntDrymUQ8522106_2_FD_104653 | JGI IMG/M metagenome (GOLD analysis project Ga0136636, IMG submission 104653) | Polar desert sand microbial communities from Dry Valleys, Antarctica - metaG UQ852 (21.06) | ecosystem: Environmental > Terrestrial > Soil > Desert | place: Antarctica: Dry Valley... | reverse complement strand
TCCTCGTCCTCGTCCTCGTCCTCGTCCTCGTCCTCGTCCTCGTCCTCGTCCTCCGAGGCATCCCCGTCATCTTCCGTTGCAGGCTCCGACTCCGAGGCATCTTCATCCCCGTCATCTTCCTCGGCGTTGGCGTCTGCCTCTTCTAGGTCTAGGTCCAGATCCACGTCTTCGTCCTCGGCCTGACTTTCCTCCCCCTCCTCCTCCATGGCAGCGGCGAGAATAGAGGCGATTGCAGGCAAGGACATGTTAGTGTCCCGAAGTGCCGTAAACACAGAACCTGAGTCTGTGCCGGCTGAGGTGGACACGCCAAGAGCATGAGCAGGCAGCGACTGTAACAGTGTGTCCACTAACTCGCCGACGTCGGACGCGGCCATTGCCGCGGTAAATAATGAACCGGCAGTGGCATACTTTTTGTGGCTATGCGCGACCATCGACAGCAATAGAAAATCTCGTGCGTTATTGGTTGATGTTTTCATGGTTGGGTCCTGTAGTTGATTTATCGACAAACTAGCATCGAGAACGGGGAGGATACAGCAATCGCCTCAGGTCAGGAGTCAACTGGGAATATCTTGTATCCAGGTGTAGGTACTTACTTAAATTACGATTTAAGTACGCGTCCACACCCACTTACGCTTTCCCGCGTCATATACAATTGGTATCTTTGCGTCTATCAAGTTCTGGCGTTCCGTGAGATCCGGGTCGAATGCTGCTAGTATCCGAGCCAAATTAGAGCGTTTGGTGTAGCTCTTGTGCCTAAGCCGGCTGGCCCATACGGTACGGTAGTCCGCGGCTAACGCCTTAACGAGCTTGAATCCCAGCGTGCTGTACATGGAGCCGTCGAAGTAGTCATTCTGTGAAAACGATATGATCTTACTCGGGTTGTATTCCCGTATAAAGGCCGTAAGCAGCCGGCTGGCGCCGCCTACTACATATCCGGCGGAGGCATATCTAATAAGTTCAAACTCTTTTAGGTTCGGGTCAAACACTGTTCCTCTAACAGACTGTACAGAGGAGAAGGTCATTAGCGCTCGAATTTTTCTGCCCTCCATAAGGGCATAAGAAATACCTCTCCTTGGAGCGCCTTGTAGATGATTACTCTCATAGAACATTCGCCTGGCAGTCGTGAGAACTTCTTTCCTAACCACCCGGAGCTTTCTAGCGTAGTACCTTTTAGCAGTTAGACCTAGTGCGTGGCGTAATGTCTTTATAACCACTGCCCTATTTGTCTCCCACTCCAAATCCGTTATATGTATAAGTCTGATACTCCTTTCTTTTGCCGCCGCCTGCGCTGTTTCCCTGGCCCGTGGTTCCACGTAGGGCAAACAATCAAGAGCAACACGTACCAAGTTTATCGCTAGACCTATGTCAGGGAAGTAAGCGTCCCATCCCGAAGGGGTATCGAATCTAACTCGCAGTCCTTTATACTCCGATATCCGTATCACCCACGAGATAAAGGAAGCCCCTGTGTCGACGGGGGCTGCCATTGGGCCCCAGGGGTCCACATCCATCACAATAGAGGAATAAACGTGTTCCAGATGCGTGAGGAAAGATTTGTCCGCTATTATGGCTTTCATGGCGTTACCTTGTACCCATAAGGTATGTACCCGGTTTCACGGTAGATCAAATCTTTCACGCGGTGTAGAACTTCCGTTGCCGTTACGCGGTTGAAGTCAGCGGCGCCTAGGATGCCCAGCAATTTCTTCTCAACCTTTGCCCGGGCTCCAGAGTTTTTAACGAGTTTTGTTATACTGCAGGCGACGCTACGCCGTGCCGCCTGCTCCTCAGAGACAGGCCGGGCCATGAACTCCTTCAACAGCGGCATTGCACATGCCGGTGTTCGTCCAGTTCTGTCGCGTATCCAGGTCAAAATTGTACACGCCAGCGTTGCCTCGCCCGGGGCAGTCCAACATGTATGTTGGTCGTAAAGCGTCCAGACCTTGCGGGCAGCCGTGGGGCAGCCGGATAAGGTTGGATGCTTTAGCCAGTTGGTTATTCGGATTTTCATTTGTATCTTGGCCCGGTCTTCGGCGGATCTCGAAGAATGTATATCCGCTATAGCGCACGAAATTTTACGATCTCGTGCCAGTCTAGCCTCCATAGGCATGTTGGCATGACCTGTGGACAGTGAGGCGGAGCGCGCAGCGCGCTGGGCGTCCGACATAGAGGCATGATATGCCAGGCCCGCGACCGAGATAGCGTCAGCTCGGCTCCTCTGGACCTCTGGGGATTCTCCTAATACTCGGGCCTTACCGGCTGCCGACATCTTGGCAGAGGACTTGCGCTTTGCCTCGGGCGTGCGCGCACGGTGCCCGGCCGCCACGGCACTTGACATATGGGCCTTTTGCTCTTCGCCGTAGGCCCCGCGAGTCAATGACGTGGCGATCCCTGACCGGATCTTAATAGATGGGTCAGCTTCGTAGGCCGCACGGAGAGCAATGGAGATATTGTTCCTGCGTAGGACTTTTGCCCTGGCCGGCATACTGTGTAGGCCATGGGACACTAGGGCCGCGCGCTGTTTTCGGTCTTGCGGGTCTTGTGCGTCCCAATGCCGCTGTATCCCCAAAGTTCTTGCCACGGCTCCAGCACGCTTTTCCTCGTCCGTCAGTGCCGCGTACCCACGAATCTTTGACATAGACATATTTCTTTTACCTCTAATAGAGATAACTTTTCCCTTGCCGGTCCCTCCGGAGGTAAGGTTAAGCAAGGGACCTTTTCCTAGCTGGGCCCGCCCTATCAAGGATACCGCACATTCCTCAATCTGTAAAGCCTGTGTATCTGTAAGGCCTTCTACAATCTTCTTATACAGTGGAAGTAGGCCCTGCCGTTTTAGGGCTCGAATTTTAGTGTACAGAGCAGAACGGGAGGCGGTAACACGATTATGGTCCTTTACTCTGCCCCCGCACCCCTTCCCAACATAAAAAGGCTCGTTTTTGAATTTTAATCCCAGTGCTTTGTCGTAGTTATACGCCCCGGCCCTAGTTGGGTCCAGCAGCACATACACATAAAATTTAGGCAGTAGCTTATTGGCCGCCCGAACTGCCCTAGTAACTCCCCCGCCCCCGGATATGTTGAGAAGCGGACCGGTGTCCAGGGTAGTGCGTCCTATCTTCTCTATGTATAACTTCTCTATCCGCAGGGAATCTTCCTCTGAAAGACGGGTACGCAACAGCCGTTTCTTGACCTCGTACCCTTCTTCCAGTATTTCTAAAATTCTCACCTGAGAGTCCAATAGGTTGGAGCGTAGGGTCCGGGGTTTCAAGTCTAAGTTTTTGTAGTGAGACTCTGCGCGGCTACCACGACCCTTACCTATGTAAAATGGCAAGAATTTGAACACGGACTTCCCGTATATATACTCACCGGGATAGCGAGTATCCAGTAAGGCATATACATAGTAATCAAGACCGAGATCAGCATTGGGACTGGGTTGGGGACTGGGATGAGGCATAATAGTGTATTTACAGTAATCGGCAGACGTGAAAAAAGGCATGCTACCGGAATAGCATGCCCTCAAACGGTTAAAACCGACTGTTTATGCCGGTGACCGGATTAAATCCGACGTCCCTTGGACACGCTACGTGGATTGGCCAATACGAAGCTGAACATTTCGGACATCAACCAGCCGCGAGTTGTGGTGCCGGTGTCGGCGCCGCTTGTCGGGGTAGAGCGAACGCCGCCACGGTCAGTGTAGGCAGCATGGTTCTCAGGACTTGCCACAACGTAGATTTCACCACGGTTCAGCACCTTCTGAGTCGGCTGACGGAACGCGTCAGTCAACAGCGACATGCCAATCAAGGTGCCGAGATAGCCGTGGAGGGCTAGGTCGTACTTGGTGACAGGGTCGAGGAACTGGGCGAAGTCCTGGCTGCCAATCACGTCAGACCAAAAGTCATTCGAGATAATGGCAGTAGTGGCTGGCAGATTCCAGTCAGTGACGCCTTGGCGAATTTGGGCCAAGATTTGGGTAGTCAACGCACCGCCGATGTAATTCAGAGGATTGGTAACACCGACGGTCTTGTCCGCAGCCTTTTTCCACAAACGGTCTTCTTCAACCATGATCGCATCGAGACCTTGGTTGTACACGTTTTCCAGAATGTCACCAGACACTTGCTCGATTTCGAGTTGTTCGACGCGCAGGTTTGCGTTGATCTCGAATTCGTCAGGCTGGAACATCTTGTTGCGGATCAGTTGGTAGCCAACAGCGGAGCTCGAGGTAGCCACAACTGCGACTGCATCCCAGGCTGGAACGGTCACGCGTGCGATTTCACCTTGACGCAGGGTCTGGCCAACGGAAATGCGGCGCAGGAAGCCTTCGCGGTTGCGTTGTTCTTGCAACTGGAGGGCAATGTTGGCACCAAGTGCTGCCCATTGCTGACCGGTTGTGTCGTTGTACGCAGCTGCCAGGACTTCGCGGCGATCTTGCAATTCGCGTGCATGGACTTCAGAGCTTGCCAGTGCTGACTGGTGCTGGGGAACAATGTCCTTGTTCGCCACGCTTGCCATCAACTGGGTAATCGCTGCGACCAGGTCTTTGCTGGAACTGGCGTTGAATTCACCGGTAGATGCACTGAGCGCGCGTTCGCGTCCCTTGCCGAAGCGAAGTTCCTCGACGGGGTCGCCGTTCTTCAGAACTAGCTTGGCTCCTGCGAATGGGTTTTGGCCTTTCATACATATCTCCTAATCAATGTTTCAAAAATGGGGGTTTGGTGGTACTACAGCTGCGGATCAGGCAACAGTCATACCGAGGGCAAGGAACGGGGAGCTTGCTGTGGGAGCATTCTTGACCACGACGTTCATGATGTGGTCAGCGGCTGTGCCGGGAGTGAACGTCCCACCAGGGCCGGTCTTGGCGTACAACGTGGTCGACCAGTCCTGGCTTGCATCAAACATGTTTGTTGCAAACTCGGCGTCTTTGATGATGCCGATAACGCTTTCAGCAGTTGAAGCCAGGCCACCGACGGGGCCGTCACCGATGACGGAACGCGCCTCGATAACCGACGGGATGTACAGGAACTGAGCGACAACGGACTTGCCGGCTTGACCAGAGGCGAACACAAGATTTGCACCTTGGAGTTGCACTTCGGCAGCAGCGGCAGGAGCCCCAGTGACGATAGCCAGTTGCACGCCAGCGAGCTTGACCAACAGTTGTCCAGCGATTGGGGCGCGAACGAGTTCCACCGTACCCGTAGCTGGAACAGTAGTTTCTTGCACGTATGGCAGGGCACCGGGGTGGATGTTGCGGCTGATAGACACACCGGCAAACAACTCACCGGCAACGCCAGCACTTGGCTTGACCTTGGTCTCGCCATTTTCTTTTTCGTACACCAAGGCCATGCCTTCTTCGGCGATCAGCACAGAGGACAACACAGGGCTGTGGGTTGAGCGGATGATACGGGTTTCACGTAGTTGCAACATGTTTACTTTCTCCTAAGGGGTAAAACTTGAATAGCTGCGAGGAGCCTCGGCGGGCCCCTCAGGTTCAGCGACGACGACCTAGCGAGGACACCACGGTGGCAATCTTGGTAGACATGCCAGCAGGAGCTTCACTGTTTTTCACACCAACCGTCGAGGGACCCGACGCTGCTGTAACAGTGCCAAGTTGACCAACACGGTTTTCCATCTCCGAATCACTGTCACCGGACTCAGCACTGCTGGATTCAGAAACAAGATAATTCGTACCAATCACTGCTTTGGCCAGGCTCTCTTGAACTTCAAGCGGCTTAGCAATGATCTCGGTTGCTTTTGCGAACAGCGTACTGTGGTACGAGTCGGAGGATGCGCGGAACGCATTGTGAATCAGCACTTCGGGGTTTTTAATCCCGACGGCCGACAGTGCGTCCCACAGTTTCTCTTTCAATGGGTTCTTAACGTCAGAGAAGAACCCACGGTTGATACCTATGGCAGCAGTTGCCATGGCGGCGAGCAAGCGCTCGGAGTATTCTTTACGGTCACGGTCAAGCTCAGAACGCGCAACAGCGATTTCTTTACCTACCTCGGCCTTAACGATTGGTGCAATTGCCACACGGTTGGTAATACCACGGAAGCCCATATCACGCAAGATGTTGCGAACACCTACGTGGCGCGCGGAAGCCAGAACGGCATGTCCGAAGCTGCCCTCGGTAAAGATGTCCACGTTTTTGCCTGCCAAATCCGCGGTAGCAGTTGCCACGGGCTTGCCTTCAAAGTAAGCGGTCCACATAGGCTTTCCGGCGATAGAAGAACTGTAGCTCAGGTCGAGACTCTTATGAGCATCTTCACCACTGTCATCGATCTGGGCCAGCGCATCAACATCCATCAGGGTAGCTGGGTCAATAATCGCGGGCTGTGATTGAGACTTGGATTCTTCGGACTTTTCTTCCTCACCACCATCATCATCACCGTCCTCATCCGTGGGTTTGATGGACATGTCGTCATCTTCCTCGTCCTCGTCACCTTCCTCGTCCTCGTCCTCGCCATCCTCGGCGGCAACAACTGGCTCACCGAGCTTGGACCGGCAGTCCGGGCACTCAGAGACATCGGCAGAACTTGTTGACAGGACGTGTGTACCACATTCTGGGTTGGCGCAAACTTTGTGATCAACTTCAACAAGCTGCTCGTCCACACCGTCACTCGCGGTAACGGCGCTGAATGCCTCGACCATCAATGTTTTAGCCTCGGCCAGAGTCTTGGCCTTGATGACCAGTGGAGCGACTTCAGGCTCTTTCAAGGAAGAGTGGCACTTTGGGCAATCACGTAGGTCGGTTTCGGAAGCGGCGATGGCGTAGGCGCCGCAGGCAGCAGAAGCACACACTTTGTAGGCTGCCTCGACAACTTCTGAGGAAGCAGTTGCGGTTCCACCTGCAGCTTTAGCTGCGAAGTGTTTTTGGAAAAGAGCCTTGGCTCCGGCGAGTGTTGAGGATGCGAGTACAAGTGGAGCTCCTGTGGTACCGTCTTCCTCGTCAGCCTCGGCATCGGCATCGTCATCTTCGGCATCGTCATCTTCCTCGTCGTCAGCCTCTTCCTCGTCGTCAGCCTCGGCATCGGCATCGTCATCCCCGGCTTCGGAAGATTCGTCATCTTCGGCATCGTCATCTTCGTCATCGTCAGCCTCGGCATCGGCATCGTCATCGTCATCCCCGGCTTCGGAAGATTCGGATTCTTCGTCATCTTCGTCATCGTCAGCCTCTTCCTCTGACTCGTCATCCCCGGCTTCGGAAGATTCGTCATCGGCATCGTCGTCCAAATTCAGGTCGGCACCGTCATCTTCGTCCGCATCTTCGCCGTCCTCGTCCTCACCGGCTTCAACGACCGCGGAAGTGCAAACAGGGCAAAACTTCACCAGCTCTTCACTGTCATAAACAAGATGCGTACCGCAACCAGATTCGCAAATGTAGTGCGTGGCTTCAACATCGCCGGCCCGGGCCTCAAACACCAATGAAGATGCAAGGCTGGTATTTTCCTCGAGGTCGAGGTCGCCGGTACTTGGGTTGAATAATTCCATCAGGGAATTGTCGCTGCTGGTAACGAACGAAATGTTCTTCGATTGATCGGCGAATGCGGCGACACCCTTGCCGAGTGCCAGTAAACGGTAGCGATTGACCGCTTCGTCTTTTGTACTGCCGACTGCGAGAATGCCGTGAAACGGCACCTGCTTACTCTGTGCTTTTACCATTTAAAGAGCTCCTAAGGTTGGTATGTTGACTGAAGATGCGAAACCGCGTGATTTCTGAGATTAAATTAGATTTGGCAGCAAATTGCTGCCCCGGACTTCAGCTCCAAACGTCTATGTCGGAAAGCACTAAGGAACCGGTGTTCCTACTGTTCCGCTGAGCGTACGGCACGGCTGCCAGCCGTCTATTCATGGCGTCAACGCAACGGATGATATTTAGGTCAAGGACGCCGACGTCGCGCATCAGAGTTATATGCGGATTGTACGCCGGATAATCATGCCCCGCGCCCAGGTAAACCAGTTCTTCGTGAAGGCCAGTTAGTCCCCGGCTTTCAATATTTAGCACGATGAAGCCCGCGCCACTGGCGCCGCGCCAATAAGTTATGTCAGAGTCACCGTATTGGTACTCCGGCAGGTACTCCGGGCTATCGAGTATTAGCTCGGTCATGCGCTGACGCGGCACCGTCACTCTGTGGGAATAAGTTACCGTTATGTGCAACTTGGCTATGGGACTGCTGCGCGGCACCCACGAATGCGCCATTGACTGTAACTCAGCGTACTCTGTGGGACCAACCTTCTGGTATGCTGGAACCCACAGGTATGACCCGTGACGGCCCGTGTACCTGGCAGTATCTGGACCTGGACCTGGACCTGGACCTGGACCTGGACCTGGACCTGGACCTGGAACATTCAGGCCGGCAGTGGCACGGGTTTGGGGCTTTCGACTTACGCCTAATCCTAATCCTGATACTGATCCTAACGCAGTGAACATCGGTTATTGTTGGTATACCTATTGTGTAGTGGCCGGGGCCAGCCACTCCCACTTGGTTTTGCCTGAATCGTAAATTACGATCTTGTTGTTATTCAACAAATTTTTCATTTCCGAAAGCGCGGGGTCGAATTCGGCCCCGAGTAACTTCTGCAAATTCTGGCGCCGCGTATAGCTCTTATGCCTAAGCCGGCCGTCCCACAAGGTCTTATACTCTGGGGCTACCTCGCCTACGGACTCAAACCCAAGAATGGCGTATAGTCGGCCGTCGAATAGATCGTTATCGGAGTACGATACAACTCTTGTCGGCGCCTGGGTGCGTAAGAACGCGGTCCATAAGCGACTGGCGGCCCCTACAACGTGACCACTCGTGGAGAACCTTACAAGTTCGTAAGAACCTGGTGCGCCGGGCACGCCGCGCTCGGACTGTATTCCAGCAAACGTCATGACAGCTTTTACCTTTGACGCGTGGTCTACCAGTGCATAGGACGTGCCTGAGGTAGGTGCGCCCAGCATGTGCGTCCTTTCGTAGAAAGACCTCACCGTGTTGTTCATCTTATCCGCACTAACAAGGCGCAGGCTCCGGGCGTACGTCCGCCCCACGGTCTTGCCAAGCAGGTGTAAAATCGTGGATTTTACCAGCCGAGGACGTGCCTTCCAGTCAGTTTCGTATATGTGCAGCAACCTAACGCCTGACTCCCGGGATACCTTAGACTTCTCCCAATGGTACAGCCGGTGCTTGCCGGGATAAGAGTGCCAGTACATACCATTGTACTCAATAGCCACGTCGAGACTGGGTATAAAAATGTCCCATTCCATGATGCGGTCAAACCGCTCGCTATAGACCCGCCGGACAGACCGTTGGGCATCTGGAAAATATTTTAACACCCAGTTAAAAAGTTGTGTCTCTCCGACACTTACTGTTCCCGCGCACCTAGGGCAGCCACTAAATTTCGTCCGTACCAGTGACTCGGCACTGGCTTGCCAGACGTGGCCGTGCTTGCACTCAAATGTGGCCTGGGATTTAGCCCCCGCATACTGTCCTACAAGCTGCACATCGTTGCCGTGGCGGGCCTGTAGGTCACGCTTAAACACGGCCTGGGATTTCTGTTGCCGGGTACTCCGGGTTTCCCGGGCGCATTCTGGGCAGCTGCCGTTAAAGCCATGGTCCAGGAGTTGGCGGATCGTCGCGTTCGTTGGTGAGACCGTGGAGGTGATCCCGTGTTTCAAGCACCTGCACTGCCAAGCCGCACCACCATCATACTCGGAGAACTCATATCTATCCAGATATTCCGCGGCCGCGGAGACCCAACGGCGGCGCCGCTTCACGTCTGTTTCTACCGCAGTCTGGTCCCAACGGCATTTAGGGCACGGAAACCTACTTGCCAGGGCATATTGCATTTCTCGCTTGAATTTGCCGTGTGTTTGGCAGTTAAACACACATTCATTTTTCAAGCCCGTGTACCCAGAAACATAGGTCAAATGGCCTGCAAACCGCTCCTTTATCTCCGATAGAGCGGTGTCCAGCGATTTCTTCAACTTAGTCCTGTTGACCTTCTCGACCTCGCAGGCCAGACATGAAGTTCGTCCCCGGCCCAGCGACGCCAAGGCCCCCATATAGGTACCGTGCTCGGAGCACTGTATTATGGCCGCAGACCCCGGTCTGGTTACAGGTCCAGGTCCAGGTCCAGGGGCGGATAGGGATTTTATTAAATAACGTCCGGTTCCATGGGCAGCGTCCACACGGGCCTGCCAATCGAATATTGATAGCTTTTTAGGCACAACCTGTCTCCTTGCATGAGAAATAGGGCATCTTTGGGTCTATCCAACAATGCAAGTGCTGGCAGGCTGGCCGGCTTTTCGACCCCAAGATGCTCAAACCACTGTTTACAGTGTTCCGCCCAGGTCTAAAGGGAGCCTGCGTCCATAAGATGGGGTCCTATTGCTGCCACGTAAGACGGGTTGGCAACAACAGAGGTCTCGAACCCTTCAATAGATTCACACTGGCGGTAAACGAGGTTGCCGCTTTCGTTCATGTATGTGGGCTTCCGCGGCACAGTATGGGCACAGGGACTGGTATTCAGCCCTTTGCCGACCTTGGCGGCGCATATTGAGCAGGTGTAAGACTTAAAGTAAAAGCCCACTGAGTAAGCGTTGTTTTCACCGGTCAGAATGGAGTTTACCAGCAGCGGGTCCTTAGTGCGGTCATAGGCCATTAGTTCAACCAGCTTGTAGTATTTGCCGCCGCCGAATTTTGGAATGGGGCGCAGGAACACGTCGAGAATGACGCCTTTGGCTTCGCGTATCACCTGATTCGCGTGCTCTAGGTGGCAGGGCTTGCCGCGGAACGTCTTGAATGCCTGTTGGCCCAGCGCCGGGTCAAACCGCAGAAACTCCTTTAGAGACACAGAGTCCCCGTTCGTATTCGGCAGCTGCGTGATCATGACAGGCACTGGGACCAGCACGTAGTCCCGGATGTCGGGGCTGAGGTTGTATTCTTTCGCTGCGTACGGCAACCACAGGGATGCCTCAATAGTACGCTCTGCCGACATGCCTGCACGCACGGCCGCGGTCTCCGGGTCTTTGTACAGTTCGATTGGAGTCTCGCCAATGCCGAAGGCCTGGCAGATAAATTCTTTGCTGACGTGTTTCATTCTGTTTTAATCCTAAATCTTGGTCTTGGTCGCGGTCTTGATACGATATACGCGGTCTGTGGGTTAAACTAAACGCCTGCGGCACTGACGCCCGTCTGCCTGACGATCAGCACGCCTGCGACTACGGATGACTGGCACCGATAGTCCTCGGGCCACAGGCGTCCGTGTGAGGCGCTGTAGCCTGACTCAACTACGTGTATGGGCGCCGCTATATCGGACAGTATGAGTATAACGCCGGTCTGCCCGGCCCTTGGGCCCGTGCGTCCGGCACTGAAGTTCGCGGCGCGCCAGTAGTCGCGGGTTACGAACCCACCTGGACCCAGAGCGCCGGTATCAATATCGTTACCGATGGTGTTCCAAATACCGGCGCCGATGCCTTTGAAGAACTTTGCTTGGCGCAGCACCGCCTCAGGCCCCTCCATACCATGGCCTAGATATAGGGTTGATACAGTCAGTGAGGTCAGGCCGAGCCTGCCGGTGCCTAGCCTGGGGAAGGCTTGCCGCAACTTCTGGTTGAAGGTCTGTAGCTCAGCGGCAACGGTTAGTTTTTTTAGTGTCATAACCTGCCTTAATTCAACTTTGGATCGCGTAAATTCAACTCGGTAAAGAAGTTACGGATCAACTCTGAGTCGATATAGGACTTCAACGCGGTGCTGCTGGTAACATTCTCGCCATTACGGTGGTGCAACAGTACGCCAACATCCTTCAACGCTTCCTTGACCCACTTGGTCACCTCTGCCTGACTGGGGTTGTCCTTGCGTTTGAAAGGCGAAGTTTTTAAGATTTTGGCTGCCAACTTGGTACCCGCCACATTGCGGAAATTGTGGATCGACAACTCGATGCCTTTACGGCGTAGATACAGATTTACGGCTGCCCGAATGATTGGTTTTACCTTGACTTCGGTCTTTGTCTTGTAGGTAAACACCAAATCGTTTGCCTTTTTGCCCTCAACGAGTTCGCGCAGTATCTTGGCCACTTTCCGACTAACAGGGTCTTTTATCAGGTACTTGGCGCCTTGCCTTGCAAGTTTTTTACCCGTGTAGTCGTAGGATATGTATGTGCTTGTTATTTCCAAGTGCCGGACCTGCAAGGTCGACATCCCGTATGTGGGCTCACCTGCGGTTGCATTGCCTAGTCCTCCGATACGTGAAGACGTTGCCCATATGAGTTCTACAATGGTGGCAATAATTGGGTCTCGCCCGGTGCCCGACAGCAAATCCTTTACCCACGCAGCACGGTGTTCGGTCTCTGCGGCGATAAAATCGTTGACCTTGGAGGAGCGCGCCTCCTTGTTGCCCCGCACGAAAGTCAAGGTGCGGTATTTTATACCCTCCGCAACATCTTCCAAGACGTAGGTGTTGTCGGCATCCGGCACGTATCGTGGATTCATCCGTACCTGTCCGGTCGGAGCGCTGTTCAACTGGCGACCCTCCGCGGTATAGAATTTACCCTGGTCGTCAATTTGCCCACCCAGAAAACCTACGGGCAGGTTTGATGGGATACCACGATCGGCCAGCATTGCCCTGACGTCATCGACTTTGGCATAGGCCTTGCGCTGACTCCGCACATAGTTGAAAATTGCTTGCTTGGACGCCTTATTCACAGCTTTTATGTACCCGCCGTACTCGGCCGCATCCCCAGGATTGGACGTGCGGAGATTCGCGGCCTCCAGTCTGGTCAAGAACTTGCCGGCCTTGCCGGTCACCCGCAGCACCAGGGCAGCCAAGGACTTCGAGATTTTTGCAATAGACTGGTGCAAGACAGTGGCGTCTGTGCCGTCATCGTTCTCTAGGGGAAAGGACGCAGTAAGTTTTGGGTCGCCCAGAACGGCAACGTCGCGGTGAATTCGGTTCCACGCTGGAACCGAGGCAGTGCGTAGTTGTAGGATAATGTCCTTGATCAACTTGAGGTGCTCTCCCGAAATAGAAATATCACGTTTGATATCCTCAATCTTGTCCTTCAGCGCGTCACCAAGTTCGTCGGCCATGCTTTCGGTTATGGCACCTTTCTGCAGGTAGACGTTGAAAATTTTGACGCAGGTGCGCGCGAGACCAAAAGAGGCTAGAAACGGACCGCTGCCTGAAGACCAGTGTACAAAATCTTCCTTGAGCGGCGAGGCATCGCGGCCATTCAACTTGCATAGTATGACAAGTGCAGCACTGATAAACGAAACCACGGACTTCTCGTCCGTGGGTCTTCGTAGAGAGATGTGGTTACCAGTTGGTTTGATTTTCATGGCAGGCTTACCGACCGCGGCTGTGCGTAAGACCGTGGCGGATAGTGCGGAGGATAATTTTTTGGCCAGGCGCGAAGCCACAATGGCAGCAAACTGACCCTCGCTCGGCACGCTCGGCATGTGGCTGTCCTTTGTAGCAGTTTTGAGTTTTTGCCTCACCTCTCGCTCGAAATGTTGGGCATTCTCTGAGCGCATTTCCAGGTATTGCTCGGCATATTCACCAAAGCGTTCGATCACCATGTCAGCGAATTCTGCTAGGTCATTAGCATCATCGAGCATATAGGCAAGTTCAAACTGTTTTTGTTCGTGATCGGTCAGCCTGCGGTCATACACAACAACCCCGTTGCGGGCCATGTCGTGGTGGGGCTTGCCTGCGGCCGGGCGCTCCTCGACTGCAACAAAGTCTTTAGGACAGGTACCTATGCCCACAGGGCGGTTTACCATTGCGTAGCGGTAGTGTTTCATGGTCATGATGCTGAGATATTTTGTTGAGAGACAGACAAGAATTGTTTGTCCAGGGCGTCTTCGTAGTAGTAGCCGTAGGCGCGTGTGCCCTGACGGTGCCCACTTAGCGTCCGTGTGTAGAAGACGGCAGCGTCTAGTACCAGTCCGAAAGAATCAATTTCAAGAAGGGTGAAATTCGCAGGCGACAGTGCCGCACCGCTGTGGTGCCGCCCGTGTGTTTTTAGATCCCGGAACAGCGAGTCGCGGGCGTCCCCAACAGTGGCGTATAGTTTGTATGGAAGCTTCGCACCTGGGTGCGGCAACCCCGTGGACAGTATCTGCGACATCCGGGAGTTGTCGGCCTCCATGTAGAAAATTTTTGGAAGGTTCTCAACGATGATGAAGTTTGAGTATTCCTCGGTAAGGCGGGGCGCCGACATCACAGATGACTTTGCTCCCGGCAGACCATAAGAGCCAGAGTCGATGGCCGGGATACCCTGCTGGGTAAACTGTTGTTTCTGGTACTGCGGCTCTATTCGGGCGACAGTAAAGACCGGGGTGTCATTGTTGACATAGATCCGAAGTTTGTACGGTACCTCGGTGACCACTCTGTGGTCGGTCCATCGGCGGGCAAAGAATTCTGAGGCCTGTTCGTCGTCAGGTAGGCCGAGAAAAGTCAGATAGTCGCCGAATTTTGAACTAGCCTCACCGCCAGTAAACCCCATCACTTTAAATTCGTCAATGCGGTGGACCAGCTTGGCCACCAAGTCGCTGGACATTCCGGTCCGCATAACCTCGTCATTGATAACCGCATCTAGTACATGTTTCATTGTTTTACTGCCCCTTCTTGCTCTGGGTTTTCAGCCCCATGTAGTGCCACAACGGCGTCAAAGGAAAGAATCTTTTCCTCGCCCGCCATGTAGGTACGCGCGGTCGGCATGAGCCCGAGACTGTTCAACAGGCGCATACTCCGCAGGGCTTCATCTAGCAGGACAGGTTGGTGTATGACAGACTTTGACGCCGCGGTCGCCCGCACAATAACCTCGAAGGTACGACTGTCCCCGGACTCCGAGGCCTGCCCCACCGAGCCCGCCATTCTAGTAGAAAGAGTATCCATTAGGCTAATGAATTTTTCTTTATCTACTGCCGTAAAGGCCGCTCCAAGATCGTCCCCGGTCTTGCCGGTCAGGGCACGCATCAGCGCGGAATAAAACTCTGCCCTGGCCGACCGTGGTTTCTTCTTCGCCCGAGACTTTGCCAGCGCTGTTGGCCGGCCATTGTGTATTTTCAACAACAGTAACATTGGAGCTCCTATATAGTGGGATCGCGGGTAATGGGCTTAAATTACGATAGACTCGGTCCAAATGCAAAAACCGCGCTATCCGTATAAAGGGATAGCGCGGTTTTGATTGTTTATCTGGCCCACTGAGATTGTGGGCACCCGGCGCCGGGAATGAGAACCTTCACCTCTAGGACGCACCCACAGGACGCACAGATAGAGTAGCGGAACGCACCGCTCTCAGGCGGACTTTGATAGAATGGGCACCCGGACTTGCAGATGTTTAGGCGTTCTGCCCCTACTGCCTGAATGTCATCTACCTTTGTTTGGAAGTATTCCCGTAAATCTGTTAGCTGTTTCATTACCCACCTCAGGTTTTAAGTTCTGTGCGGAGCTTGTCCGCGGTCACTACACGTATGCCCAATTGTTTGGCCTTAACGATCTTTGAAGACCCGGACCCAACGGCGGCGCCGTCTTTTACACACAGAATGGTTGTTTTTGAGTTTACCGCCGCGGCAACGGTTCCGCCAGAGGCGCGTATTGCCGATTCCATAGCGGAGTCCCGGAAGCCGGTGAACACAACAGTCTGTCCGGACATGGTGCCACTGGTTATGCGTATTTTCACTGGAGCCCTGGCTTTGATGCCGAGGCGCTTATAGAACGCCTTAAATTTCGGCCCGCCGGCCATAAACTGTTGAGCGAGCGTAGATTTGAATCCCGGTATCTCCAGGATGTCGGCCAGCACGGACTCCGGGTCAGCGCTGCGGTCCAGAACATCTGGGTGCTGGTTGACTATAAGTGTCAGACGTTTTTCTCCCAAGGCGCCGAAAAAACCACTCGCATCCATTAGAGCTGGGAGCGTCATACTTTTCAGCGCCTGGTCTATGTTGGTGCGCAGTTTCTGTGCCGTCCGTTCCTGGATACCGTCGACGGCCAGGAAATCCTCCTTTGTGGCCACCACGATTTTGAGAATCGTGTCCAGACCCGCGTCAAAGAATTTGCTTATAGTGCCGATCCGCAGGCCTTCAACCTCTAGCTTGGAGAAAAAGTATGTGACACGTTTTTTGTCAGAAAGCTCGGACGGTGCCACTTGCTCTATGTCTGTGCCTGTCTTGTTCCATGTGTAGGCCTCGCGAGGCATCTGCGCCTTACGGACGCCGGTAACGACTTCGAGGATGTGGGGGATAACATCGCCACTGCGGGTGATCCTGACTACAGCACCTGGGCCGATTGGGCGAACCGGCAGACCCAGGTCTCGGTCTTTGGACCTAAAGCCATTGGCAATAAAGAAGGCGTTATGCCCGGTGGCATAGTTTATCGTGACGCCGGAGAGTCGAACAGGTTCAATGTTTACGCGAGGCTTCAACAGACCGCGTTTGCTGGACTCCCACACAACCTCTTTAACCCTAACCTCAGCGACATCGGCGTCGGACGTTTCTTTGAAAGCCACGCTATGCGTCGGGTTTGCACCGGTTTCGAGTTTTGTTGTCCGGTCCTGGGCTATGACTAGGCCGTCAATCGCGTGAGCCGACCGGGCTTTACGGGTGGCCAGTAGCTCTGATAGGCCGGCCGACGTTAGCTTTAAGCGTGTGGAATATGGCACAACATGGAAGCCTAGATCGGCCAGCATCTTCAGTTGCTTACTCGGCTGACCACGTGGACTAAGAACTTCGTAGACAATAACATCCATATCATGGACCGCAGCGTGCTGGCCCACGCGATTAACCAGGCCGGCCGCGAGGTTGCGGGCGTTCTCGAAATCCAAGCTCCACTTACTGTTAAACGCCTGTTCGGACATTATTATTTCACCACGGACATCCAGGTCCTGTTTGAGACGCATCGGTATCTTGAGCCGCGGCACTAACTTTGATATATCCTGCCCTACGTGGCCGTTGCCGCGTGTGAACGCAGTAGGCAATTCATTTTTCTTGTAGTTGAGTTGTATGGAGACGCCGTCCAATTTATTTGACAGTATGTACGGGCCTACATTCTTTGCCATCCACTGGTCGGCAGTTCCAGCCTTTACCTTATCAAGGCTGCCCATGAAGTGTTTCAGCGCGACTTTCTTCGCCCTGCCCGCCCTGCCCGCCTTGTCTGGTACAGGAGCGCCAACGGACTTCAAGACCGGGGACGTTGGTGCCACGCTTCTAAGTACATCCTGCATCTTGTCGAACAAACTGTCGGTGATAGTGGTTAGGCCCAAACTTGACACATTGAGCTTGACGTTATGGTCAAACAACAGGCGCGTAGCCAGAGGCCACTTGGACAGATCCAGTTTAAGCCATGTCCCGCTGTTCGTGTAGCTGTCAGTGGCCTTTGTGATTAGCTTTTCCAAGCCGCGTATTGCCGCACCGCTGGTCGATAGAGAAACTTGAATTTTGCTCATTATGGTTAATTACTCGTTTTCTGCTTCTTGGCACCTGACCAATAAGATTTCCTGCTTCCTAGCTATATCCCAGCTTATAGCCTCGGCGGCACGCAGAAATTCTTCCGTCATATAGCGCAGCTCGGGCGCGGAATACGGGAGTTTGTGGAACGATTCTGCCGGAATTATTCTCCAATTATGCACAGACGGCTTAGTGATGAACTTCCACCTCTTGCTGGTCAAGTCATTTCTGCCTATTCTGAGTCCCTCGATCCATGAGTTTGCTCTTTTATCCTCGGGCTTTTAAGCGCATCTGAGTTTAACTTCTTTGTCTGTAATTGGTTCCCTGCGTATCAGACCGGGTTCCACAGTAATGACTCTAACGTGCTTAAAATCTGAAGCCTTGATTAAGGCAGTAGTGTCCCCGTTATCGTACTTCACTGAGATAGAGGTGCCTACTCGGTGGACCGAGCCGACCTGCCATTTGTCCGTGTCGAGGCGGACGGCCACCCGGTCCATTAGGGCAAATGGAGCGGAAGATAGGGAAATAAATAGTTTCATGGTGTTTGGTTAATGTTTAGACATTAGATCAGACTCGCCTTACAAATATCAGTCTATCGGCAACTCAAGTCTATAGCACAGGTTCTTTCACGGGCGCTTATGGAGAATTCTCCATAAGCGCAGGCAAATCCGCAAGCTTTCTGTCCAGAAGTTGCTGGGGCTTTTATCCTCGGGGCTTTTTAGCACATAAAATTTTAACCGCTGCGTCTGTAATCGGCCGCTTACGTACCACACTGGGTTTCACAGTAACGGCCTTAACGTGCTTAAAATCCCCAGGATTGACTACCCCTTCGTCCCCGTTATCGTATGTCACGAAGATAGCGGTGCCTACTCGGGTGACAGTGCCGACCAGCCACTCGTTCCGGTGGACGTGGACGGCCACACGGTCCCCTTTGGTAAAGGAGTCGGCAGAGAGGGAAATAGATATTTTCATGTTGGTTTCCGGTTAATGGTTTCGGGTTAATGGTTTCGGGTTAATGGTTTCGGGTTAATGGTTTTGGTTTGCTCCGATCTGTAACAAATATCAGTTTACCAGCAACCCGAGTAACAGGCAGTCCCACTGGCTTTGATGGAAGCCGGTGGACGCTATTTTTGGCAGCCTCGTCAACCAGCTGTTTCACGCGCTCTGGCGTTATTTCCACGAGAGAATTGACGTCCAGGACGTACATCCAGTATTTCTCAAATTCCGTCAGCGGAAAATTATTATATTCCTTGTACGTGGCTCCGATTTTCTGGAAAAGCAGGTCAAGTACCAAATCGTTAACACGTACAACACCGTGCGTTAGATTGACCGCGGCACTCCGCTGTCCCATTTCCTCGACCATTACGGCAATGCTCGGACTAGGCTGCACGATCTGCTTCAAATAACGCTTGCCTACAAGGATCTCGGCGTCAAAATCCAGGCCGTTCAGATAGCGGTAGAATGCCTTGACCGTGCTGGTACCAAGGGAGTCCGCTGCGGCTCTGCTGGTCTGTGCGGCACGTACTGCCGAATGCTCGGAGATAAACTCGGAGAGTGCGCGCGCCAACGTCATTGACTCCCGAGATTGGGACAATGAGGCGACTACTTCTGACCGTGGAACAATAGTGTCAAGTGTTCCACGGTGCATTGGGAATTGAATTTTATTCATCATTACGCTAGTCCGAGTTCGTCAAGAACATTTGAAATTTGAAACAGACGCAGGTAGGAAATACCTGTACTTGGGTCCGCGGTGTGCTCGATGTCCATCATACGGACATGCTTCAGGAACTGCTTGCTTGCCGTGAGGATGCCTGAAATATGCGCAGAATCCGGCGAGTGGGAAAGGATATGCTTCTTAGTCTGCCTATACACGCTATGGAGATTCGTGAGTGCTGCGGACTCCCGGCTACTCAACTTGCCGATAGACTCCTTGTTCTTCAGCATTTCCGTAATCAATGAGCTGAGTTCTACTGCCACGGCTCCCTTTGGCGGACGCCACTCGGCAACAACGCCGAAGGTTTTGGTACCGAGACGGGGGGCAGTAGCTTGAGGTATTTCGTCCCACAGACTGAATTCGGAGCGCCTAAACGTCACACTGCGTTCTTTTAAAGAACGCTTCAATGCCTGGACACTCTGTGGAACCACGTTGTACAGCGTAACCCCATTGACGCTAGAAGCCTGCAGGCCGGAAGTTGCTCTTGCCGATACCACAGCGGAGCACAAAATGTCTAGCTCTGCCTGGGTCGCCGACTGCTCGGTCTCGGCTAATGCTCGCAATGCCTTAACCAAGTTGGAGTAATTTGGTGTAATCAGCGGCCGGGCCTGCTCTTCGGTCAGCGCTGCCTTTGATTTAGTGTCTGCCTTTATGTCCAGAATTGGTTCAATCTTGCCGCTTTCTGTGGATATTCGCACCGGAGAAGGCAGGGCAGGACTGTCAAGAACAACAAACGTAAAGTTGCCTGATGTGCCTGAAACTGTGCCAGAGTAAAACACCCCATCCGCAGCCTTATACACAACACGTAGACCGCCAGTAGGCGGCTTGGCGAATTTAACTTCCAGAGGAACTGTCAGTCGTTCAAACGTAGCACGGTCCATTTCTAGCTGGAGGTCGACCGGAGGCTTTTGGTCTAGGAACGGAGTCATATCGCCGGCTTTTTCCCTCGGCACGGTGTGTGGGTCCGTGCCGTCCTCAGATGACACCTTGTACCACTTTGGAAATACCGCAATAATCTTCCTTGCCTGCCATCGATTCTTTCCGACGCGCAGGGCAACACGAACACCTTTTTCAAGTTTTAACTCTGTCTTTGTAGCCATTACATTCTCTTTTTCTTACGTTGAACGGTGTGGATTAGATGGTTTTGTTTTGCCCGGCATCAAAGCCTGGCGTGCCCGTAGGGTGAGGATAGGAGTTTGATTTGGAGTATAAGGATGCTGCTGCTGCTGCTGCGGGTCTCCTGATCCTTAGACGTGGTTGAATTTTTCTACGTACCTATTTACATATTCCATATTACATGACGGGTTTGCGCAGGTCAGTCCCGTAAAGGTACGGTGCTAACCGAGTCGAACAGTATGGTACACATGCTTGGGTGCAGTTTGATGAAGTTGTTCAAAATTACAAGCGCGCGGTCAGCGTGTGCGGCCCCGACACCAGTTTTAAGGGTTACGTGCGGCTGGTATGGCTCAAAATCTTGCGTGTATTTCAGCTTGGTCCACGAGGAATTGAGCTCCACAAGTTGTGGACTCTCCAAGTTCAAGACGAGGTAGGATTTACCATCGTGTCCTTTCCACTGCACCGCCGCCGACACGGTCGCGTTAAACGAGGTTGCGGCGGGGGTTGGAGTGCCTTTGACGTTATTCTCATTGCGTGAGTACAGTACGGTACAGTGGAAGTCCACGTCAGGGCTTAAAAACTCGACGAGGTTCGCGAGCTTGAGGAGTTTCCCGGCGGATGCCGCGTCAGGCGTTACTGACACGTAAACGCCACCGGGTATCAGTACCCCGGAGTGGGAATTGAAGTCCACTCCTAAATTGGCTACATCGTCATAATCTTCGTCCAAGTCCAACAGTGGCATGTTACGCGAATGCCCATGTGTCACGACCTTAGGCCCTGCGCGTCGTTCGTGCATAGGTTCGACAACTGGGCTAGTCGGCTGGACGTGACTGGATTTAGGTGTCAACACTATCCGAGGTTTTTTGGCAGCCGTAGGCGACTTTGGCTTGGCCACAGGCTTGGCCACAGGCTTAGCCACAGGCTTGGCCACAGGCTTGGCCACAGGCTTGGCCACAGGCACATCGTCAGGCCAATCAACCTTGCCTCTATAGCTTCGAGACTTTGCCATCAATTTTTCTGAATCTGGTATTGGGAATCGAATTTTAACCCCTGCGTCTGGCAGGGCAAGGAGGTCAAAACTTTTTGTCGCTTCTTTTATACCGAATATGTCATTCACACGTAGTTGAATCTTACGCCCAGATTTGGTGAACACCGAGGTGCTGCGCACGCCCGCGTATTTGAACCAGTTCCACTTAAATTCCGGCTTTTGGGGTTTTGGTAGAGTTTTCATTTGTGTGTACGTTTATGTTGTTGGGTTGGGCCGGACCGGCCCTGGGGTAAAAACGCGGGACTTACTTGGAGAACTCTCCACGCTCCCGGGCGCGGCGCATAGCACGCACGATGCCTAGGTTGATTCGCTCATTCGCACGTTTTTGGTTGTGCACCATCTTGATTTTTCCAGTCTTGGATATATCGGTGACCTCAGATGCGGCGCCAAATTTACGGCTAAGGATTGGAATCCGCCCTCCCTGGGCGTGCACGTCAGACCTCGTGCTACCGACAGGGGCCGTTGAGGCTAGCGCAATCAATGCACTAGCCTCCGAGGTGTCATCCCCATCCCCATCCCCATCCCCAGAAGATTCTTCAGGTGCCTTTGGAGTCAAAGCCGCGAGTTTTGTCATGTACTCGGCCACCCGCTTGCGCACCGATAGGTCATCGTCCTGCTGCTTCAACAGTTCGTCTAAGTTCATCCCGCCGGCAGCGGCGATTACGCGCAGAGGGACCGGCAGACCCTTTTCTGTGAGTCCGTTCAGCAATTCTAGATACGCGGTATCTCCTGCGGGCTTCAACTGTTTGGCCCAGGTGACGGACGGGATCAATAAACTTGAACCATCCTGCATACGCCTCAGCGCCTCTTCTGGGTCCAAGTCGTTTATCAAATTTTCTTTGATGCTCAACTTGCCCTTTGTGGTCATCGTGTAGCCATTAAGCATCGATACCAGAGGGAAAAGTTTGTCGTAAAAGAGCTTCCGCGTCATCATGTCACGGAAGGTTCGTATCATGTCAATGAACACGGTCAGACTGTTATCCGAGGTATTGAAGTTACTATCTCCACTTAACAGACCTTCGGATATGCCTAGGGCTCTGTACTTGTGAGGCAGCACGGAATCCGCAAAGTCAGTCACCTTCCAGAATTCGCCGCCCTGCCGTATCTCCTCGGTAGCAACGCCCATGCGTGTGGCAATGATGGAGCCTAGTGGGTCACTATCGGCGTTCATGAATAAATCTGTGATGAACTCCATGTCAGCGACGCTCGGCTCCCACTGATCGCCGTCACCCAAGGTGATGTGCATGATCCCGCGCTGTCTCCGGGCTGACTCCATAAGGGTGCCGCGGAATAGATTTTTCTCGATCAAGTAGATAGGCAGTATTCGTTTGAAATACGAAGTACCAAGGTCGGTTGTACTGAAGGTCTTTCTCGGTATGTACAGCGTACTCAGGGAGTCCAGTTCCAAACTACCTGAGGTAATCTTGTCTATCACCGCCTGACCAAGGCGTCCCTTTATCCTCTGCATTCGCGGTGTATCAAGCGCCAGCAAATCTTTCAATGTGGATGGGAATTTGACGTTAATGATCGGGTCCTGTGAGTAGAACGGCAGGACCTGCATCGTCAGGTTTTCTATGTCATGCGGCATTATGTCCGTGAATTGCTTTTTTGAGTTGTTAAAAAGCAAGGACGAGGTATGCGAACCAAGCACCAAATAGTCAACGCTGATTTCCGGCAACAGCGTGCGCATGTTCAAACGTTCTAGGGTTGAGTGGAACGTGGAAGCAACCTCCGCATTCGGCAGACCCCCAAGACTGAACTCGCTGAACGGCAGGCTGGAGATCAAGTCCACAGCGGAACCCGCGACAGGATCCTGGTAATAAATATCTCTGAACAAGCGGTAAAAGTACTGGTGCTCAATCGTCGGAGTTATGCCCGTCAACATCGGATCCAAGTCCAACGTAATTGGATTGGATGAAATACTGACGTTTGGGCCCATGCCTCCGATATGAGTGCCGCTGCTGCTCAAGGAAGTAAACTCGCTGTCGGCGGAACTGGGGCCCCGACCGGCAGCCTTGGTCCTCGAGGTAGTGCCCAGATTCTGCTTTGACGACGCAGTACCGGCCGAGGCTCCAGTCTGTTTGCTGCCGATTGAGAGGTTGGAACTTTTCTTTACTGTAATCATTATCTACTTTCACATTGGCGAAGCCAGTCGCATAGAAGGTACGTACCTCAGACCGCGGGTCAAAGATTTATGTATGACGGGGCTGCGCCCATCGAGGCATCCTCGGGGAACGTAGTTCGGTATTCACTCGGGCGCATCACCCATTCAAGTGTCCGCATTATAGCAAGTGCCGTGGGTATAGCGGCACGTGTGCGTGCTGGACCCGCCCGGTTTGACCAGTTTTGGGTTAACATATACACAGGACTGTATGTGATTGAGGTGATATTTTGGCTGCTGATGATGACGGCGCTGTCGGGGTCAGGAACAGCAGCCGAGACAGGCGCTGTCGGGTCCGCGATAGGCGCTGGGTATGATTGTGACGGCACCGGAGCCTGAGCCTGAGCTCCGGGCGGTACTCCAGCGGTCAGCAGGTTACCAACAAGACCCATAGTCGCGGGCTCGCCGTCGAGAGTGGCGTTACACGCGCCTAGCAGAATTATGCCGATCGATTGCAGATCGCCAAGCAATTCAACTGGGTACGCGGCTTTACCTAGCTTCAGTGGAACGTTGATATAGGCAGACCCGGAAGCCTGTGAGTACCGTGTCAGCGGCTTTAGTTTCAACGTCAGCAGGCGCGCATGCCATTGGAGAATTTCTACCCGTATTTCTGCGGCATCCATGTGGACTAGCACCCAACTGGATTCGGGAGCGGCAGGGCCACACGGTCTTTAAGGCAGTAGAACACCGTATCGCCGTTGGCGATTGTGGCGTGGCCCATTTGGGTCTTGCACTTCGGGCATACACCGATGTCAGAATTGATTAACGCCGACAGGCTCGTATCCCGGTCCCGGTCCCGGTCATCTGGCGACGAGGCCAGCGCGGTCAAGGGGTTAAAAACTTCACGTTTCGCCGACGAGGCACGGTCTGTGTCTTGGGCCCGGGCTGGGGCTGGGGCTTGATTTTGCATGTTGATTCTCCATTTTGAGGTCTGGCGTTAAATTACGAATTAGCCGTATGAGCGCAGGACGCCTATCCTAGCGGGGCCAGCTGCGACACTCCTAGAGCCGTGAGAGGACCCGCCGGACCCGCCTTTGTACATACCTATGGCGGATTGTGAGGCCGGGGCTGCGCGATCTGCGGCTGCGAACAGTTCCTCGTACTCCGGGTCGAGAATAAGAGTTGTCGCTAGCATCGCGGCTCTAACCAGGTCGTCAGTGAGTTGGTCGCCTTTTACGACAGAGGACCCAGTATCCTGCACTGTTAGGAGTTGGAGGACGAAATGCTCTTCCGGCCGGTCCTTGAAGCAATGTGGGTACGTAGACTGGTCGTATTTCAGTATGTCATCTACTGAATTCCTCGGCAGTGGGAATAGAATTTGATTATCCTCGATGTAGGATTTGAATAGCTGCATCTCCGGGTACTTCAGCGACTTCTGTACGGTCTGTACGTCCAACTCCTCGTTCAAGTCACTGAGTATCTTGAGGCTGTTCCACCTGTCAGCACCTACCAGCACGACGTTGCAGTCATCACACAGTGGTACGAGAATTTCACTGTAAATTTTGCTGTAGTTCAGGGGGATACCTGGCAGGGGCATAACCTCAACCAACAGGGATATGCGCGGGTAGTTGTGCTCCTCAAGTGAGGTTATGCAACAGGCGAAACTGTTATTGGAGTATCCTGCATCAATTGCTAGTACACTGGGACGCGAAAGGCGCGTTATCCTCTCGATTCGGGCATACCTGGAGATTGTACGATCCGCAGACTTTTTCTGCAGGTGGGTAACGCGAACTCGATTCAACTTTTCAGAGAAACACGCCTCCACAGCTGCCTGAGAGCCGAGGAAAGGACTGGCAGTAAGAGGCGGCTCAGCACCATAGTCTCGCATTGCCGCTACAGGGTCTTTTCGGAACTCTTCCTCAAGTGCGGACCGTGGTACCTTGGGGTTCATTTCCCACGTCGGTTTTATCGTGCCGTAAATCTTCCTAGAGCCTTGGGCCTTACGCACAAGCTCCATAATCTTGTCGCGGATGGAACTTGGACTCGAAATGTTCAGGAAGTAGGCTGTGGGTATATTGGAAAACCCCTGACGTACCAGGGCTTCCGCCGAAGCCCTAACTGTTAACAGTGATCGCTCCAGCGCGATATACACCTCGGTGGCGTTCATCTTCACCTTGGAATTATTGGCGTCGTTTGGAAACCATCCCAATTCGTCAATACTATTTTTTGCTACCAGGCCACCTGCCGTGAAATCGTGGACCTCATTGTCTACAGTTAAGTCATAGACCTTTTTGATCCCTATAGGTGTCAAGGATTTAACTTGAGTGAAAGTCAGGCCATTGTCGATAAGAGCTTTATATTCGGAATTTGATTCTTGGTTGAAATGACTCTTTGAATACACAGGTTTGCCGATCGATGACAATACTCCTGGAATTCTGTATCGTACAGGCACATAATTAGTTCCGGATTGGACGTAATCTGCGTGATGCCCGCGCTTAGTTAGGCCGCACCAGTCTTGGCGCAAAAACAAGTCACGGTCATAGCTGCACAAGTTAAGTTTGTACATATAGTTTTTAATCCCTACCGTAGAGTTACATGCGTAACCAAGGCGTATAAACAATAGTTGCATGTGATGTATCAACTTGGTGCTTGTTGAACTGTACGTCAAGCGATTGGCACGCAACACCGATCCATCACAACTTACAGCCGCACTTAGGAAGGCCGCAACACAATTTCTAGGACTTTGCAGTATTGACCACGGGACGGTCTTGATCGCGGACCAGGCGGGCGTAAGACCAACGTAGTTAAAAAAAGCCTTGATTGGCTCCAGGGCAAATACCACATTGTAGGCAGTAACGTTTTCTTTCGTGGTCCAACTCGAAACGCGGGGGGCAATTCCGAATGTAACGGTAAAGCAGTCTATATAATGCTGTACTTTGTTTTCATCCGTTGAGCAGAAGGTGATTTCAGACCCGTATTCGCCATCAACCTTCGGATTGCTGTAGGTTCCATCTGCAACTAGATAGCCCAACATGTAAGCCAGTTCAGGCGTCATGCCAATTGGAAATACTAACGCAGTGCGTAACGCAGTTATCTTCCCTTTGAGGGGTTTTTTAATATGCTTGGCGAGCTTTTCCTTGTCCACAATTTTATACAGCATTGGCGCCGAGGCACCTGCCTTAAACCTAGAGACCTTAATTCCATTGCGCTTCAAGCCCGTCATTGCCGCGCATACACCCCTATATGTCTTACCACTGGCGGTAGCCACGTCTAAAAGATAAAACCCATTATCGGACTGCGTTAGCATGTACATTAGGGCTTTCTCTATGCCTAGGTCTACCCTAGAATACGTGTACGTGTAGTTCAGTGACAGTTTCTCGGGAAATTCCCCTCCTAGGGATACAACTAAGTGGTCCTGGAGAGAAATCTGGTCCAGCCGTTTCCATATCAACTTTGTGCGATCTTTAGACAGTACACGGAATTCATGATTAGCGGTGCCTTTTTCGTACAAGCCGTTCTTGAGTTGAAGTTTGAACACTTCTTTTGGTCCGGTGGGTGCCCAGTTTACGATGTTTCTTCCGGCGTGTCCCACATGGGTGCGTAAACCTATTAGGTCTTGGTCGATACGTATCAGACCGCGGCTAGTGCTGACAAGGGTGTCTCCGGTTAGGCAGGCCATGAAGCGTGTTCGCCCACGCAGTGTACGCTTATCAGGTCCAGCTGGGTAAACAAGTAGCCTGCGGTGCCTATACAGGACAAAGGTATCCTTGAGCTTGTACAACTCGTCACCGTAGCGTTCTGTAGCGTGGTCCAACATTGCGTGGTACCCGCGGAACCACGGGCTATCCAACAGGTGCCCGTAATACGGCTCCCACAGTGTGTCTTTTGCCTGGGCATATGTCAATGCCGCAAAGGTACCGTGCAAAATATTGGCACGGAGAAGTCCGTAAACCTCGTTAGGCTTCTGCATCTTGATCTGAAGATGCGTTAGGTATGCGGCCATCATACCAAGCCAGGCGGATTTACCTCCACGCTGCCCCACAGCCAGTGCAGCCTCATTGTAGTGGTTGAGCAGTCCGGCCTTGACAAAGTGGGCTTTTGTTTTCTTGCAGTACGGGCAAACCCCCTTTTCCAGGAGAGCAACTTTACGTTCAAACTTGTGCAGGCTGTCATCAACTTTGTGCGTGTGGTCAATCCAATCCATGTCAGAACATTTCGGGCAATACTCAGCCAGCACCCGTGTACCTATTAGTGCCTGTTCGAGGAAAGGCTTTTGATTCAGGTACTTGTCGGATACACAAAACGTAAAGAAATTCGGCGCCTGTGGAAAGTCCCGGTCAGAAATTTTAATATCTGACGAAACCGGCTCGTCATTGGTGATGATGTCATCAATCACGCGGCGGATGTCAAACTCTGCGCCATCCGGCACCACAATCGTGGCATCTGGGCCAGATAGAGCTGGTACCGAATAGCCAAGACCTAGGTCGCCAAGTAAGTCGGCAAGGCGCATAGCCCCAGCAGCCTCGGACAATTTTGTGGTCGCGAATCTTTGGCATACGTAAACAACGCTCTTTTGTGGGTCCTTGCACCGTAGATAGTTAGCGCAACTTAGGCAATTGGATTGAGGCACCGGCGCGCGCGATAGGACGAGGTCACGCATTTCAAATACCCGCAGGTGAATTCGGATTCGAGCGGCCGCGATTTACGCCAACTCCAGACTTTGCCGCCCGGTTGCGCATGTACTCCTGTATTTTGGAGTCAACATCTTTTTCTGGAATGTCGCTGGATTTACGTCTGCCTTCGGATCTTTTCACTAGAACACCTTCCAATTCGCGGAGCTGCTGTGAGAACTGCTCTGATTTATGCGTCTTATTCATTGTCACCAGGCTCTGCTTGGCCAGGTCATCGGTGAAAGTGTGCATAAAGCGGCGCTTCAATGCCTGCGGGATACTCAGGCGCTTCACATAGAAGAAGATTACGTCTAGGCGAGCCAACTCCCTAACAACATCCAGGACACCACGGTCAACGTCTACTTCAATACCTAGACCGTCGTCCAGCACTGCGCGGACGTAGGAAGAGGCGGCATCAAACGAAAGCACCGAGGCGGCAGAGTTTAACAACATAATGTCACTGAGCTTGCGCGCGTTCGACTGCGTTCGGGCGGTGATGCGCTCCAGCAGGTCTTCAGGTATAGATACCACATTGTCCAGCATGAGACCGCTGGCCTCACGCGGCAGCGCCTTCTCATAGTTGATTGCGAACTCAGGCATCACCTTGGTGCCCGGCGGCTGACGCCGCTTGGTCATGACTTTCGCCGGCGCGGTCTTACGCAACTTGGGTTTGGATGCAGGAGCAGGACGCATCTTAGATTTAGATTTAGATTTAGGTTTAGGTTTGGCTCTGCGCCCGGCCGTCCTTGTATCCTGTTCATCCATAAGGCCGAATATGCCTTCAGGTAATTCGTCGGATAGGCCGAGAGGTTTTAACTTACTGTATATCACGCTGTTCAACCTATATAAATACGTTTTCGACGCTCTACTCTTTTGGATCTACCGCCGCGCCATGCCATGCGGATGATAAGCGTGCGTTTGACCTTGCCGTCCATCTTGTTTCTTTTTGCTGGCGCGACAATTCGCAGCCACCCGGTCTTCTCGCATAGAACAGCTACTCCTACCCCAGTGCCACGTAGGTCCGGTCCTAGTCTTGGGCGAAGTTTGGCAAACACAGCTTCGGTAAATACAAAGTACATCCTGTTAGAGAATGGCACGTATGCCGACCACTTGCTATCTGCCACATAGTCTGCCACGGAGGATTTTACTTCAAAAACAACCAAATCCGCACGTAGGTTCATCCCAATTACGTCCGCACGGAGCTTTCCCCAACTATTGAGTCCGAGTTCTGTGAAACAGGAGTACCCGCGTTTGACAAGATACGAAATGCAGGCCTCCTTTAAGAGGTTTGCGATTATGCGTCGTGTAGCCATTATTAGTATCTTACAGTCCGAACATCTTACCAACTATTGAAAGCGGCCATCTGGTCCATAGCAGGTGCATAAGAGGGTAGCTGAGTGTGACGCCTATCCAGAAACTAAATGTGGCCAGGATGTTGCGTGTCGAGTGGTAGCAGTCAACGAGAAACCCATGTCTATCAAGGTGCGTGTGTAGAGTGCTGGGTTTGGGCCCCGGCAGTGAAGATAGGTAGGAGCGGGAGAGATTCGGTAGTTTTGTTGGCTTCATTTAGTTCTTTCTGCCTGAGTTAGTCCACAACGTCGTATTCAACATTGCTTTCCTGCAATGGATCAATGTCGTCATCCTCGGAACTGTGGGCAGCGCCTATGCGTGGGTCAGATTTTTTGCCGCCAGAGGTGTCATGCTGCTGGTCGGGCAACTTATCTCCCAAATTTGCCACAGTCATAATATCGAAACGCTCCATGAGATCGAACGGGAACAGTTCTTGGTCGCGTGCTTTCTTTTGCTGTATCGGCAATAGGCGCATGTCACGTTGTTCCTGCTTGGAGTAGTTCCAAATCCAGCTGTTGTCGCAATGCTCAAGGATACCTTTTGAATATCGGATGCGGTCGTCATCACTATCAAGCTGCGCAAGTAACACTACAAGGCAGTGATTCTCGGCTGAGAATACCTTGCACTCCCGCGTAATTTCGCTCAATACCTTCCATTGGTCTTGCCCCTCAAGACCTGCCAGTAAGGAAATGTAGTCGATTGCCAAAACTTTAAAGCCGTAAGGCTTCATCAACATCAATAGCTGTTGAATGCTGAGAGACCGGGTCGGACAGAGCAGGCTGTACCGGCATTTATTTGTCTTGCCGTGCTTGTGGAATTTACGCCATTCGATGTGGCATTGTTTTCTTTCGGCGTCCGAAAGGCGCTTTTTCGTAAACTTCCAAAATGGGATTCCGGTCAAGGAACTTAATAGGCGCCGCGTTTCCTTTTTTGCATTCATTTCAAGTGAAACTGTGCCTACGTCAACATTGTTGAGCAGATACATATTTTTCATCATGTTCATGCGCGTGACAGATTTACCCCCAGAGGTGGTGGCCGCCATCAACATGACGCCTTCATCGGGCAGCCCGCCGTTGCGTTCATCGTATTCGCGGAATCCGGTTAGTAGCAGGGTTTCGTCCTCCACACTCAGGGCATCCTCGATAAGCTCCAAGGCATTAGCATCCTTTCCCACGGTAAGGATGCTGTCGGACATGGCCTCATTGCTACGCGCAATGGTTATCTTGTTTGTAGCGGTCTCAAGTAGCGCGTCAACGTCTACCTCGGGCTCTTTTAGGGTGTCGAGAATTTCCTTGGCCATGAAGTACATGGTGCGTGTCTTCCTGTATTTGTCCAGGGACTCCACAAGATCGCGGGCTTTCGCCTCGGATACTACGGCAGGCTTTGTGTACTCACGGAGAATATCTCGATACTCCTCATTGAGTGCCGGGTCCTCAACAAGGTCCTCAAACGCCATCAGCTTTGAACGGCGTTTGGAAATCAGCATCAAACGCTTGAACGCTGCCTTGCACGGCTCATAATGGAAAAAAGAATCATCCACAGACGCGAGTATAATGGAGCTGATTGATGTTGCCTCCGTAACTGTGAGAGTGGAATTTTCACCATTGGAAACGGCAATAGACCTAATCGCCCTCAGCTCCAGGGATTGGGAGTAGAGCTTCATCTAAGCGCCTTGCTGGTTAGCGTGCGGCACTCTCGCGACCTTGCCTGCAAAAATTGGAGGGCTGAATATACACAGTTCTGGGAATTCAGTAACTGAATCGGAGTACCACTGCGTGAAGTCCTCTGGAGCATCTTTGCGCAGGCGCAGGTGTATAGTGTCACTGCGCTGCTGGGCTCCTGGAGCCCGTGGAGGCTGCCAACGGCTCACACAGCTAAACAACGTCTTTGAGGTCAGTGCCGCCACTGCCCCAGCCACGGCGTCATTCGGTATCATGTATTCGGTATCTAAAATCCATTTCAACTGGTTTAGGGTTATGCTGGAATTACTTTCGATTGTCTTGTACACCATGTACAAGATCGTAACTTTTCCAGAACGTGATTCCGGGTTCAATAAGTTGAACACGAATTTTTCTTTTGCTTGAATGCTGTCCATAATAACCTTCTTTCATGCAGCCAACAGTGTTGGTGCTGGGTCGTCGAGTGCCAGGTCGTGCTTCACCTTGAAAAGGAAAACATTCACACGATCCTCGCTCACATTTAGGAAATCGCTCAGTAGTGCTTTGAAGGCACGTGGCGTAAGCCTATCCTGTACATCACAATTGTCCTGTGACTGGTTGCACTGATTTCTGGAGCGCAGCCACTCGGTGAATCCCTGGTCTTCCGTGCCCATTAGGATTGTAAGTAGTCGGTATTTTTTACTCCTTCTGTCCAAGGAAGTCAGTATCTGGCTGACGGAGATTTGCAGATCAAATTGCTCGGTCACACAGGTATCGACCTCTTCGTAGGAAGGGAGTTCACCGTCAGATGTTGGTATGCGCTGGTTTTCAGAAACAACCTGCAGAGTGAACAACCTGTTATTTTCTCTATCGCGTCCAGAGTTCACAAGGCGGCCGCGCTTTTGAGTAGTTTCCGCCTTTATGATATTCATTGCATGGTTGTGGGCAACCCGTTTCAAGTAGTTAACAACATGCGCCTCGACCATAGTTGTCGGCGTTATGCTGTAGTAGGATTGGGTAATCTTGTACAACAAATCATTGTGAAGGTCACAAAATTCAACATTAGAACTTTTTGCGATGAAACGCAGCTTTGAGTACGTAATGAATTTTATGTAGGAATAGACCTTCGCATAAATGCAATTTGAAAACCAGTTGTCGATGTACTGCTCGGTTAGCAGGGTCGAGGCTGGAATCCCAGTTTTTGACAGAGAACTCACATGCCGTTTGATCCGGGCTCGGAACTTCTGATTGGCATTCCAGCATTTGAATATGCGCGCTGCGTCACAGTTTGGGATTCCGAGTGCCTTAGCCGCCGTCTTTGCTCCGTCCGTATCAACCGATCTGTTGACGCCTAGGGTGTAGGCGTACAGCTTCAGATTCAGGGACAAGTACCGAGTTGCGTGCAGTTGTAAACGGAATACTTTTGCACTGTGCTCGGTGCCGGAGCAGAACGGCTTGATTGTGTGCTGGTATTCAAATGCCGTTATTCCGTCAGTCAAATACGAAACTGTTTGATCGAAGAGGATTGAAAAATCTTCGGAGTCTACTTCGATTCCAAACATAGAAGTGATCAAAAAGACCAGACTGGTCTCTGGGTACTTGCGAGCCATGAAACACCTAGTTTCTATTCGTGGGAAATTGAAATCTCTGAACTACCCATCGGAGTAGACTGGCGCTTTTCTCGGAAAAGACCGCGTCCGAGTTTTTTGGCGAACGAGGTCAGGTCGTCTGGTTCTGATTTACGCAGAGTCCGGCGGGCGGCCAGCATCTTTGTGTCAACCTTATCAAGTTCGGCCACCGAATCATCATACTGGTCGGTGCTTCGGCGCACGTTTTTCGGATTCATAAAATGCTGTTTGGATACCATTTCTGCCCGTAGTGGGGCGAAACGCGCGGACGTGTACAGTGTCAGGCTCTGAAGGTCATTGATTGCTGTTACGCAAGTGACACCTGTTTCGCCGATTATTCGGACACGTTCCCGGTCTGCATCAAGCACGTAGCCGACAATGAAGTCATTCATATAGAATTGATTGCCGTTGCCTTGGATACGGATATAAACTTTCTGGAGAAAAGAAAAGCCGGAGCGCCGGGTTATCTTTTCCCTGAGCATCAGTCCTGCGAATATCTGCAATTCGCTGGAAGATAGGGTTGACATTAACTGCGCAATGTCAAGCAGATTGTTTATCTTCTCTTCGCCGGAGACCAGGGAAAAGGCATCTGGGATGTAGGCTCCGCAGGATTTGGAACTCGGCAGTTTACCGATGTCGCTGCATCTAGACTCGAATACTTTATCTCTCAACAGGTTTGTGCATGAACCACATTGGAGACTCTTTTTGTGTTTTTCGACTGACATTTTTGATACCTTTGGTATGAAGTGCTAACTGAAGGCAGTAGTGCAGTGTTTTTTCCATCGAGGAGGCCCCTAAGTCAAGTTGTAGCAACTTGAATTCCTCGAACACACTTGTACTAACTGAGGCTGATAACAGATGTTCTCTATCTGTTAGAATGGGTGAAAGCAAGGCCTTCACCAGAATTTCTAAAAACTTGCTGGCTCTTAATTCTTCCTCCGGAGATCGCCAAAATTTCTTAGGTTTACGTACCACATTCCTGCGTATTTGCGATACTAGGAATACGGCGTTAGCATGTAATGCGTTGTGGCATGTCGGACACAACGGTATCTGTAGGCTGTCTGAACCGCCACGGGATTGTGGTACGGTGTGGTGTGAGTGCATCACACCTTCGTGACGTTGACAGACTAGGCACGGCGCTCTTGGATCAGCTGGTGCTGACATAAGGACGGCCAGTCTTAGTTTATGTGGCGGCGGTATGGAACGTCGGACGTTTTCCAACCTGCCGGTCTGAGGCTTTTGTTTTTGTCGTACTCCAAGTAATTAGGATGTTTCGGGTTGTTTGATGGATGGATAAAGCCCCGTGGGCCGGTATCTGGTACAGCAGTCGCCGGGTGAGCCTCGTCAACCCACGGAAAGCCCCAAGATTTAACTTTCGAGCTACCGAAGCCGGCCGAACGGATAAGCGCGGACAACTTCTTGGTGCCCATTACCCAGAAGCATACCAAATCCTGGTTCTTAGGGTTGGACACATACTTGTCACTCACGATAGTGAACGTGTTCGATGAACTTTTTTCGTTCACGATGCTCAGAATTACGTTCGCGTAGTCAGTAACCTTCTGCGCCTCGCGCGTGAAGTCCAACATGCGCATTTTTTTAGCTGCCGCAGGTTTTGAGGACTGCCGCTTGTGGGCCGCAGACTGTTGGGCGGCACTGAAGGCCGCGGACTTGCTGACCACTAGGAGTAGTTGCTCCCGGAAGATCATGTACCCACTTAACGGGATGTGTGGAATTCCGAGCTTGGTCAGGAAGTTGCTCTGCGTTAGATTCCATTGATCGAACAACGGGACTAGGGGCATGCGCACCATGGTGAACGGATGATCGGTGACATGGGACTTCAGACTCACAGGAAATAGGTCGCGGAATTTATTCAGTTCCTGCAACTCGCGTATGCCGTGCTCCTTCTCACGTTCATAGTAGGAGTTAAGTGTGGAGGTACGTTTTGTGCCTACCGGGTCTGGATCGTAAGATTCGTCCTCTGCCGGGTCCTCGGGCTTAGTGCCGTTGGAGTGAGGGAAAGAAGCTGCGCGATTGTTGGAATCGGCGAGCTGCTTACGCACCACGGAAAGCATGTCCTGCAGGGAACCTCCGCTGAGGATAACGCCGCGCATTTCTTGCAGGTCCTCCGGTAGGTCATGGGCGTCGGCGGCTGGAGCCTCAACGCTGTCGGTGACTTGGATTTTTGATTGATCTTCGGAAATCGAATCAGTTAGGCGCGTGATAAACTTGTCACGGATATTGTGGCAAACAGTGCGGAATTCTCGTACAGTAAGGTCGCGACTTGCCAGACCGTCGGCCATTCCGGAAATTGTGTTCCGCAGGACGACCAACGATTTTTTGGTCTTGCTGTAGGTTCTTGGAAGTGTTTTCAGTCGCTCCAGAACGGAGTCAACTTCGGATCCTGTGCTTGTCAGGACCGCCTTTATGGAAGAGGCTTTGTTTGTCGTTGAACAAATCTCTACCATTGAGGAAAGTGATGCAGTAAGAGCCTGTAGATTGGCTGCTACGTGTTTACTCATTGGAATATCCTTTAGTGACACCACGGATGGTGTAGGTTGCGTAACGCGCCTTTCGGGCTCTGCGTTACAGGTTAAATTACTATTTTATGCTTGTCCTTCCATGGCGTCAAACCTGATATTTTATAGCCAGTCGTGGAGTCTGCAACTGTATTATAGCACAAAAAACTGATTTTGTGCAGCTTGTTTGAAATATATTAACAGAAAATGTCAGGTTTGACAGACTGGCAGCCCGTACGGGCTGCCCGGCATCCTGTGATATGGTCACAACTTCAACTGTTCAATTTCCGACAGATTCTCTAGGATGCGCACCTTTGGGTCCTTCAGGTACACGTTTAGGGTCTTGATCTCCAGGTTGATAACCTTTATGGCGGCCAGAATGGTCGTCCGCTCCATTGCTCGGAGTTGGCGGATTCGCATGTCAAGGATATGGTTCGCCTGTTCAAATGTGATTTTTAACCAATGCATCAGGTGCGCGGTCGAGCAGTCCACAGAACGGGTCTCGCCGTTGACCTCCATTTCAACGTTCGCGGTCTTCAGTCTTAACGACTTGACGATTATGTCCAGGTTGTCAACCGCGGTCAACAGCAGTTCCTGGCGCCCAAGTTTCTTTTTCTGGATGGAAATCAGGCGGTGCAGGACCTTCACTTCCACGTCAAGGCGCCAGGCAGCCCACAGGGTGAAAATCTCCACCACATTGGAACTCTTGAACTTGGCGGTACCGTCGGGTTGGCGCATCGTTATGCCGATGAAGTAACTTTCACTGCGTACGGCGATGTCAACAAGCTCTTCAGCAAGATCGTCAAGGGCGGCACCTACGATGCCACGCGAAGCCTGAACGACGTACCGTACACCTTTCTTATCCGTGTCATCGTCTACGTGTGCCACACGTTTGTTCATTGCCAATTTTTCGAGAAACGTCTGTATTGCCCTTGGACTCATTAACCCAGGGCACACCGAGGTAAACGTGACAGTGCGTTCCTTTTGATTCACTTCATACGTCGGAATGTACGACGCACTGCCTTTGCCTTTCATGACCTCCGCCATCGAGGCATCGTCGGACACGCATTCACCGCCGTACGGGTAGTCAGGTACTAGGTGCTTCACGCAGTCATTGATTGTGACTTTATCGCCCTTTAGTGCCTTGCGTGTCAAGGTGAGTACGCCAGGCAGTGCGAAAGGCGGACTAGCACCCGCAACGCCGACGGCGATTGAACTAAAGCCGTTCAACAGGACGACTGGAACTTTGGCCGGCAGGATAACCGGAACTTGTTCTGATTCATCGTAGTTGAAGATCATGTCCATGACCGCAAGATAATCAGGGTCAAGCAGGAACATATCGCTAAAGCGACTTAGCTTTACCTCGGTATAACGGGAGGCAGCCGGGCTGTCAACGAAGTCACCCCAATTTCCCTTGCCCTCAAAAAGCGGGGTTGAGCTATTTCGGGTTGCCCAGCCAGACTCCTTGCCTTGAAATTTTGTCCCGGCCATGCCAACAAGCGCGCTATAGATCGAACTGTTATGAGCAATAACAAAATTTCCTGTCTTATCCCCGTCAGATGTTAGTACAACCATATTACTATGTGTATCAACTGTGAAGTCGTAAAACTTCTCCACACTAGAAAGTTCAACTACCTCTACAGATAGGACCATGTTAAGATGGTGTGCAGGTACTTTACTGAAAAGACCTTCAACACTATTTACATCGAATGCATCCTGTAAACGTACTGGATCGGCGTACACGACACGGCTCGCATTTGTCGATCCAGCTATTACTCTCGCCGTTTTTTCGTAATCTACCCAATTCATAGAATGACTACGAACAAGACGTTTACCCACCTTGGCTATAGCTTTGTACATCAAACCGGGTATGTGTCCATCCTTAAAACGCTTTCTACCTTGTTTGCTATTACGGGCTGATAGTAGCCGTGCTTTATGGATTTTCTTTGTAAAACCTTTGGCCGAACTGTAGTCAACCGTAAAAGTTTTTGCCTCGGCTACGAGCCGCTTGAGGTTGTACCCACGTTCTTCGAGAAGAACCAAAGTTGTGAGATTGTATATCTCACTGCGCATTCCATCATAGGCACTGACCGTAGGTTTCGTTCCCCTGGAAATCAACAAGTTTACCGCTTTGAATGCCTTAGTCAACCACAAGTTTTCATTGTGGATACGCATAAGAGTGCCGTTCTTCTTTTTTGTAGCTTTACGGAAGGCGCCGCCTTTGCCAACCATTGCTGCGAGACCACTAGCCAGACCCTCATAGTAGTGCCCATGGTGCTCCGCGTGTGTTGCACGACAGAGTTTTTCCACATTTGAAGGCTTGTTATTCTTAGTGTCCTCATCCGTATGGTGAAATACCTCGCCTATGTGGAGCGGTCCGTGCTTGAACGTACCCACAATACTGTGCAGTGTGGAGGCAAAATTTAAGTTGGTTTTTATATATGGGTACGGGCTATTGGAATTCCAGGTTCCGCCTGCAAGAGTTGCGCCAACACGGATGTTCTCGGCGGTTACCCAGCCTTTTCCTTTCACGTAAAATGGATGGTTAGCTGTAGCTTCAATACTTTCCCCACTGGTCAGTCCGATGCGGTACATTTTGGAAGTGCGTTGTCCTTCTCTCCAACTATGAGCCAGTGCCGGCACTAGCTCTCGTGTATCTTCATCCAGGGCTAGGACCCACTTCTTACCGCCGCCTACTAAAGAGGCTATCTCACGTATCTCTCCATTTAATAGTGGAATCTTGGTATTCCCGCGCAAACAATCCCCGTGCGGGTGATATTTGCCGAGTGTCTCACCTACAAGCCGGGCAGATTTTTTGAATCCCTTGTTGTTATGATTGCCCATTTTGTATGCAGCCCACACCAGCATACGATGTACGGGTTTAAGACCGTCGCGGTAATCTGGAATAGCCCGTTGCTCTACGACCTCGGAGCCGTACTCAAGCATCGAGTCGCCTGAATACTTGCTCAGGGTCTGCTCCATTTCAATGCCGAGAACTCGGTGCCCGGCTACTTCTTTAACCACTTTGGCCACGGAGGTTGAGGCGGCAGGTGTAGTACGTTTTTTACGCACCGCTGCTGGTGCGGGTTTTGAGGTTGCCATAATTTGGATCTCGGGTGTTCAGTTAAAATCGGGAATAAATTTTATCATGTCTGTCTCGGAGTTTACACTAATGAGGTGTTACTGCTTTGGTTAATTTTTTCAGACGATAACTTTGATTTAATGTGAAGTGGTGTTATATAGTAACGGTGCCATGCCTGCCCAATCTGTATTACGTGAATCCGATTGACCGCAGCCCTTCTATATTCGCCGTTGTACGGCTGGACAAATTCTTCTGCCGCAGCCCGGTCCCAAAAAATCTGCAATATCTGCCTCTTGTTATATCCTTGGCCAGTCAGGTAAACTTCGTAGGCCGTTTTTATTAAAAATGTTTTGTCGCGCGTCCGGGCTGCTGCCGCTGCTGCTGCGGGCGCAGGCACTGGAGCGGGGACTACTGGAGCTTGGTCGGCCGCTGCGTAGCCAACGGCTCTGGCTACAAGCCACTTCAGCCGGGAGAGAAAGCGCGAATGCCCAAAACCTGACGCTCGCCCTTGTTGTCCGAGGGGGCTTTGGGCTGCTGAGTCCGTGGTCCGGCCGAGGCAGGAGGCACAATTCTTGCGTAAGGTTGGAGTTGGTTTGGTGGAGTTCATGGGTTGAGAGAAAAAGTTGTTAACGCTAAGGGAGGCGACGTTACGTGTTCGGTTCGGAACCTGCGCCTTCTGACTCGACGGGTTTGTTAACTCCAGGTAGGGCGAGCGCCGGGTTTAACGCCCCGTTAGGAGTTCCCACGCTGTTGGACTATCGAGGTCCCCTGTTGACAACATGTATACGCGCGCGAATAAGTGAGCGGCCCACCATATTAAGAGAATCCACTCTAAGACAATCAGCAAGGTAGACGCCCCCGCCCACCTCGTGCTGACTATCAAGGCATGCCCGAGCAGCATCTGCACGGAACACCCGGTAGCGTAGACTACGAACCAGCGCGGCTTAAACATCCAATTGACCAAAATCAAAGTTAAGGCCACTAGCGCCAAGGTAGTTAGTAGACTGAAGCTCGAGGTCGCGAAAGTCGTTACGCCGAACAGTACGTTAGTACTTACGTAGCTCGCGCTAGGTCGCGGAACCAAGGTGTTAACCGGCGGAACCTGCAGGCCGGCCATGCAACAGCTCGTCTTCAGCAAGACCCAGGGACTGAGTCCCGTAGGGCCTCGGCTGTCACTAACGGCCATAGGCTCTGGGCTTTGAGGGTGGTGGTGCTGCTGCGGAGTATTAAGGTTTTTGGTCATGATGGGCCTCACTAATTTTGAAGGGTTGTGAAAAAGGGACTAGGTGGCGTCTTCGTCCTCTGTGGCCTCAGCGCGTAACTCGGCGAAGCGCTGGACATGCGCCGAACTCAAGTTGAACACTGACAGCGCAGCCGCGAGGTAAGGCGCGTACGACAAGCCTTGTGCTTCAAGGAGTTTACGGTAAGCCACTAGAAGGCGTACTACCTCGGTCCCACCCGATGAGCGTTTACGCCCACCAAACGAATCACAGAGCGCTATGGCTATAAGCCCCTCTAACGTAGCCAGCCTAAACCCCTTTAATGGTAACGAGGTAAGAACTATCTTTTGAGCGACCGAGTACGGAAGGAGCCCACCGGAAAGGACAGGGGCCCTTACTTGGACTTTTACTTGAGTCTCTCGGTCCAAGAACGAGTCCGCGCTGTTAGGGCAAAATGCGGACGATACCGCCCCCGAAAACGGACCAGGGCAGGTCAACTGAGACAAGTACAACATGTCTATGCCCTGCGCAGAGCTCCCAGGAAACAACGGAGGCAGCCCGTGAGCTTCTGCGGCCAGCTCTCCGATCAATACGCCTCCTGTTGGACTCGCCAGGTCGGTTGACCTTCGGCGCACTCCTCCTGTTGGACTCGCCCGGTCCCGGTCGGTCGACCTTCGCCGCACTCCTCCGTGAGGCACCACAGGGCCACTAGTGTGGTCTTTACTAGCTGAACTGGGGCCGTGGCCCGACCCAAGCGAGCTATGAGCGGACGACAAGCGAGGCCTCGGCCGGGTCTGCTCGTGATCTAGGTGGCTCGGACCAGTAACGTGTAAGGCAGCGGCAGCAGAGGGCTCTGTGAGCCGTGCCCACTTTAGAAGGGTGCGGTCTACTGACAACAGGCGCACTCGTATTCCATTTAGGCCTTGACCTGGACTGAGGTCCAAGCAGGTTGCGGGCGTGATCGTCATACTAGCACCCGCTTCGTGCTGGAGGAGGGGAGGGACCCACCTTGAGGCAGAGTTGGTCCCGCGCCATCGGTAGGGTGACGAGGGACGAAGCCCACCCAGTACATGCCTTCATAGCACACAGGAAAGTACACGGACCGCTTTGTCCACGCGGTGAAAGCCCAGTCTTCTGACCGATTACGCAATACTCTTCGGTCCATGTCTACTGCGGGCGGAACGCAGGACTCGAGGTCTTCCCAGGCCTCTCCGTTTCTACACAAAACTTCTGTGAGCCTAGTCTTTAAGGTACTCGCGGCCTCCCGCAGAGGAGTTGTGTCCAGACAGGCGTTTTGGCCAACGTAGCTCCGGAGCACCAAACCTAACGGCGCCTCAGCAGCGGCCTTGCTTGGCTTTTGGGCTTCGTACATGCGCTCGAAAGTCGCATGGCTGTACGAAGTAACTTCTCCGTGCACGTTTGTGAGTACCCAGTCGCCCGGGTGTACCCTGCGGGCTTGCCCCTGGGCCGTGATTAGTCCGTGGCGGTTCAAAGGTTCCCCGCAGACCTCGCAGGCGCGCTCTGTGCTACCTACTGTGCCTGACGGCAACCTGTACTTGCGCTCCACAAAATTAGCGCCTGCGGGTCTAGCCCCCAGTGTAAACTCAAAGGTCACCTGAGGATGGTCCCCGTCTTTGTACCAGCGGACGGCAGTGACGGTTTCTGTCTTTTTTACGTAGTCCATAACATGTACCTTTCTAGGTAAGAAGGAATCACAGTCCCAGCAACTCTTTACGTGCCGCTGCGGAGCCAACGGCGCGGGCTACAAGCCGCTTTAGCAGGGAGAGAAAGCGAGTATGGGCCTGCATGTCAATCTCCTTTCGCCTCTAGCCGTAACAGATCGAGTAACTCGAAATGTTTTTCGCATAGCGGCCAGCTCTGCAGGTAGGAATCCGGCCATGCGACCAACAATGCTACTATGTCAGCACTATCTTTCGATTTGCGCGTAGGCGCAAATGCCGAGCACAGCTTCAGTGCAATTAAACCGTCAATTGAAGCAAGCATTAGGCCTTCGTGCTCAAATGCGGTACCAAGTACACGCTCGGCTACTTCGACCGGCAATTCGGTAAACGCGGCTGGGGTGACTACCTTAACGTCAACATAACGGTGTTTTTCTTGGAAAATGCCCTTACGGTAGGGTTTGAATCCTGGAACCCGCGCGTCATCTAGTAGAGCGCCTGAGTCTAGGTCTAGACCTGGGTCTAGGTCCAGGAACAGGAGGTCGATATTCGTGGAGGTCCTTGGTCGAATATAGAACGACATTGCTGTGCCGCCTATAAGGACTCCCCTGTCCTGTACCGGCACCCACGGGTTGGATAGATCGGTTAGTGCGTGATGTACCTCAAGAACGACCGCTGCATTGGTACGCGGGGAACTCACGGCCCCGGAGTATGCGCTACTGCTTCGCACGGCGGGACCTGTAATTTCTTGCTTTGTATTTTCCATTATAAACCTAACAGTTGTTTACGTGCCGCGGTGTCGCTGCCCATAATAAGGTTGAAGTACGCGTGATCAGCCTTTTTGATCGGCAGTACCTTGATTGTGTTTCGTGTCTCAGGATGGAAGGCAATAATTTCAAGCACCTCAGGCTCAAGTTCGCCCCAACCTTTAGCACGACTGACCAGGTCCTTGGGAGCACCTTTGGGCATTTGCGAGAAACACTCTTGGAAGTTCGCGCCAAAATATCGCTGCCCCTTGTAGTAGGCCGAGTATAACGGAGCGTTGCAAATCAATATGCGCCCTTGAGCAAACAGACCCGGCAAAAGTTTGTACAGCAAAGTTAGAACCAGGACGTTGATGTGCTTGCCGTCGGGATCCGCATCCGCCAACAGCAGAATTGTGTTGACACGCAACTTCGAGTACGGGTCTTTCTCGCGGTGGTCATACCCAATGGCGGCCAGTACGTTCTGGATAACCTTGTTGGCAACAAGTTTTGTAATGTGGGTGCGAATCGCGTTAGGTGGCTTGCCTTGAAGGCGCAAGACCTCCTGGTATCCAGAGTCACGCGCCTTTTTGGCTGTGTTGTGAACAATAGCTCCGTTATGAAGCATGAAATTGTGGTACTTAGGAACAGTAGCGTCGTATACCGGAACAGGTGCCTCCAGACGTATTCTGCGTACTGACCTAACCTCTAGTGAAGTGTTCATATTTCTAGGTAAATTATAATTTATAGTTGAAGGGGAGTCATCGGCAACCCACATTAAGGTGAGTACATGAAAGTTTCTACAAAGTTGGTGAAATTGGGTTCAACCCTAAAAAAGCAAGTTGGAGATAAAGTTTTGAGGTCTCTGTGGGCAACGTACACTAAACATGGAGTAAAAGCGTTCACGGTGAGGCTCAAAGAAGAGCATGATAAATTATATCTATCTCTTTACACATTGTTGGGTAGAAAGCCCAAGGTACATGAATGGTATGTAGTTCTGCATCCGTCTAACACACAGCTATGCCTGGAGTGCGGTAAGGATGTAAAATGGTCCCCTGGAAAAAAATGTTACCGCGATTTCTGTTCGTTCAAATGTTCCATGAGTAGCGCTAAAACAAAGTCTGCCAGAGACGCGACGATGAAAAAAATCTATGGTACGACAAACGCGTTCGCCAGTGCAGAAGTGATGCTAAAGATTAAATCAATAATGCTTGAGCGGTACGGTGTTGACAACCCATCTAAATCAAGAGAACTTTTAGCGAAGAAGGTTTTAACCTCTCTGGAAAAACGTGGGGTTACTCACCACATGAAGGACCCACAGTTCGTAAAACAATACCAAGCAGAACAGCGTGAAAAGTTCGGCGGACTGTTACCTATGCAAACCGCAAAAGTAAAACGCAAACAACAGTTAGCCTTGTTTAAAAATCACGGGGTTCTAAACCCGATGCACTCGCCAAGCATACGTGAAAAACACAAAGAAACTTTATTGAAAAATCACGGGGTGGATAACATCTTTAAAGATGGGGAGTATTTAAAATCCTGCTACACCGCGTCCCTCGGTGTAAATCACCCTATGAAGTCCAATGCGGTCAAAAAAGGTATGCGTGAGAGGAGTATGAATAAATATGGTGTTCCTTATCCGATGCAAGACCCGGAGGTACATGCCCGGCAGGTTGACGCGTCTAAGCTAAAGAAGGAGGTCTCCATACTTGGAATCAAATGCGCAGTTAGAGGGTATGAGGACATCGTCTTACGGAAGATTGAAAATTCAATAAAAAGATTTGCAGTAGCGCCAAAAAAGATTCCAAGAATTTTGTATAAATATAATGGGAAAGAGCACTACTACTTCCCAGACATAAAAGTGAAAACTAAAGGCGGAGTTATACGAATAATAGAAGTTAAATCTGAATACACTTTAACCACATACAAAAATAACTCCGCCAAATTTAAGGCGGCGACCGCGCTCTGCGCGGAGTTAGGTTACGAGTTTTGGGTGGCTCTCGTAAACAAGAGATTGGATTCAATTACCTGGGTAAAGAATCCGACCAGTATTAGGGCTGTAACAAGTAAAGCCAAACAGAGATTAAAGAGGTGAACCCGTTTGGATTTTATCGCCAACCTGCAAACTCTCAGCGGCAATATATTCACCCGTTTCAGATAGCCATGGGTGGTCTACGGTACATCTGAAAGTTGTTCCATCAGAAAGCTCTACTTCAATAAGTTCGGTTACGTGCTTGGTTAGGCGGGGCTCGTCAAAGGCAATTGGAACAATCTTCTTGTTCAACCTGTCGTAGGCATAACCTTTAAATTGCTCTCCAGATTCCGCACGCTTAGCCATTTCGTCAAAACGCAGAGTCGACCCATCCTGCATCTGAACCAGCGTCTCGCCAATAAAGCATCCGGCCGCGGAGTCCCCCTCTACCAAGAAGATTTCCCGTGTAGCTGGGGTGCATTTCCGGGCAGAAGCCAGGATGTTAGGCAACATAATCCCGCGCTTACTGCTGTTGATCTTTGCAACACCATCCATCAGTTTCTTGAATTGCTCCTTGGTCTTCTTGACCTCTGAGGCGCGTTTGATAATACGACGCACCAACGCCTTGTTCGCGGTGAAAAATGCCTTGCAGAACGTGTAAGTTCGGTCGTACACAGATTTTTCAAGATTGGATGTCAGTCGATCCTTCACTTGGGAAGAAAATTCAGGTTGAGACATTTTGTAGTTTAGCACACCTACCAGCCCGTTACGCAAATCACGCGGCGCATACTTGTCGCGTTGCAGTTTGAACTCCCCGATAACTTTTGTCAATGCCGCATAAAATTCATCCAAGTGGGTGCCGCCGTCACGAGTTGTACTGGAACTCACATAGCTTGTGACACCATCTTCGTCTGGGTATGACGTCCACTGCACGGCGATACTCAGCACGTCATCCTCAAGGATGATCGGTTTTCCCATTGGCTCCAGCTCCCCGTGAGCTACTCGGTCCTTCAGCATCTTAACTATGCCGATCTTGTTCAGATACGTCCGAGTTTTTGTTCCCGAGGTAAACGTAATGGACAAATTCTTGTTCATCATTGCCAAATTCTTCAACCAATTGGCTGTCATGGGCACGTCCAACTTAGCGGGCGTCTTGCCTTTGTCCACAGATACGATTGTTTGGTCTGGGGTAAAACGTATCACGGTGCCTGATTTGGGCACCGACTGCAACAGCTTGGAGACAGATTTGTCAACACACGGCACCCGCTTGATAACTGCTACTGGCTTACCAGCTTTGAAAGCCTGGTAATGCCATGACTTATCCCGGTGCGTCCAGCACTCGAAACTGGAGCTCACTGCATTAGTCGCCGCGGCACCGACACCGTGTGTGCCTGCAGCCGTCTTATACGCCTTGTCATCGAACTTACCGCCGGCGTGCAACTCGGTTAGAATCAGCGTCAACGTACTTATTTTTTCAGTCTTATGCAGACCTACGGGAATGCCTTGCGCACGATCTGCCACTATATATACGTCATTCTTGGTGTCGGCGTACACCTCAATTGCAAGATTTCTGCCGGCCGCCCACTCATCGTAGGCGTTATCCACGATTTCTTTTAGGGCGCGGTACACCATTGGGGCTCCGCGTTCACCCAAATACATGCCAGGACGTACACGTACAGCGGCAAGACCTTTGTGATGCTGTATTGAATCTTCGTCGTATGTGTTTGCTTTTTTTGTTACCATTCTATTTCCTGTGAGGCAGAAACGGAAAAAGCAAACGGTGTTTTGAACTCCGTTTGCTTTTCGTGCGATTTATCGCAGGTTACTTGGCTGCGACCGGCGCCTTCTTAAATCCAGAAGGATGCAATGTTTTCTTGAGAGAGGAAGATTTCTTGCTTGGTGCTGGTGCAGCACCGGCGAGTTTCTTCTTGGCAGGGCTCGGCACTGCCGCTCCTGCTTTTGCTGCGCGGGCGGCACGGCGTTCGCGGCGCGTTTGTGCGGGAGCCTCTTCAACAGCGCCGGGCTTCTTTTTCTTTGCAGTAATTGCGGCGGCAGTAACTTTCACCTTCGCGGCGCCTGCAGGTTCACCGCCGAGGTCGGAGCTTGCGTCGTCAAGTGCTTCACGGACTTTCACCAAGGCTGCTGACGTTGCTGCGTGCTGTGACTCAACACGTTTCAAAATGGATTCAAGGGCACGTGCTTGACGCGCAATAATTCGGGATACGGATGCGTTGCTCATTTTTAATCTTTCTGTTTTTAGACTTAGGTTTAAGTTTGGCAGGCGGAGCTAGCTCCGCCTGCTGGTTTCGCTTTGCGCGAATTGGCGGCCTTGGCTAGGAATTATTCTTCCCAGTCTTCTTCATCTTCTTCTTCATCTTCTTCGTCATCTTCGTCATCACCATCTTCATCTTCGTCATCACCGTCTTCTTCTTCGCCATCTTCATCTTCATCTTCGTCATCACCGTCTTCATCTTCGTCTTCTTCATCACCATCTTCATCTTCGTCATCACCGTCTTCTTCTTCGCCATCTTCATCTTCATCTTCATCTTCGCCGTCTTCATCTTCGTCTTCTTCATCACCGTCTTCATCTTCATCATCACCTTCTTCCACTTCGCCATCTTCATCTTCATCTTCATCTTCGCCATCTTCATCTTCTTCATCTTCGTCATCTTCGGCTTCGGCCTTGGCCTTGCTGCGGCTGACACGTTCTTTCTTGCCAGCGCCGAGAATGTCTTCTTCCATGGCGGTGAGTTCGATTTCAATTTCAGCGCTGTTGGAAGGATTCAGGATGATGCTTTCGCCTTCCAGAGTGGTGATTTGAATCAGGCCGCCTTCAAGCGTTTCAACTTTGCCTTTGTAGGAGTCGATTGTTGTCAATTTGTTGAGTTTGACAATTGCTTGTTCGCCCTCTTCACCGAAGACGGAGACCACGTCCTTGATTTGGAAAGTTGAAAACATCAGCTTGCTGCTGCGCTCTTTCTTGTGGCGCAGGACAAGTTCCGTAACGGAAATCGAGGTCAGTTGTCCTTTCAATTCGACCACGGTTTTGCCGATCGCGTTGATTTGATACATCAACTGTTCGGGCTTGACCTTTGTTGCAGGAAGATCGCGACCCATTTTGCGTGAGCCACGGGCTTTGCGGGCTGCCGGCGCGGCGGGCTTTGCAGCACGAGCGGTACGGGCAGCTGGCGCAGCTTTGGCAGCTTTTGCGGCGAGGCGTGCCTGGCGGGCAGTCAACACAGGT
>Ga0136636_10000029_pt1 | contig 48135 bp, 40 predicted proteins | sample AntDrymUQ8522106_2_FD_104653 | JGI IMG/M metagenome (GOLD analysis project Ga0136636, IMG submission 104653) | Polar desert sand microbial communities from Dry Valleys, Antarctica - metaG UQ852 (21.06) | ecosystem: Environmental > Terrestrial > Soil > Desert | place: Antarctica: Dry Valley... | reverse complement strand
CCGTTACGTTCTGACTCTGTTTGGCGTCTTCGTACCGTGCACCGGCTTTAATATAAACGGTCGTGAAATCTTTTATATTGGCGTAATGACTTTCGATTACTTTTTCAGAGTTGAGTTTCTTTGTAGCTCCCGCTTCGGCCAGAACGGCTTTTGATTTGCAGGACGCAAAAAAAACGAGGAGGGTGATGGCGATATATTTTTTCATTGTTTTTTATTTTTTAGTAATTGTTCCGCTCTTAGGAAATGGCTGTCTTTTTTCTTGATATCCCCAAGCCCGTTATAGGCCTCACCGAGTTGGATGTTGAAATTGATTTCCGTAGCGGCATCATCTACTACGTAGTCCAAGCCAACTTCCAGCAAGTCTTTTGCCTTTTTAAAATTCTTCATTTGGTTATAGCCCAATCCCGCATAATAATAAAACTGCGGTTGCAGCGGATACAGTTCAGTTAGACTCGCTGCCTTTTTGGCGACTAGTTCGAATTGCTGTTTTTCGGCGTAGGCTTGGAGCAAAAGCAACATCGTCTCGAGATCTTCAGAATCGGTTCTGAGGTGCATGTCATAGTATCGAATTGCCTGATCCCAATTCTTCTTGGCGTGGAAAAACTTTCCGATTTCTTTGGCTACTTTTACTTCCTTGTCGTTGACAAAATAAGAAATTGCCTTTTCGAGATCCTTTTCGAATTCCGGCTTGTCCTTTGCAAAAATCAGGAACTCATTGAGCATACGATGCTTAATTTTATTATCTATCTTACTGCTTGCAAGCACCAGATTCATGGCTTTTACTGTGCTGGTGCCATCTTTATTGTTCAGATGATATTTAAAAAGGCTTACCTGCGCCCAGTCGGACGTTGGAATTTCAGTTTCCAATTTTTTCGCCACTTCCATTGCTTTTTCTTCCTGATTACTTTCTGAATATAGGAAAATCAACGCTACATAATTGGATTCTTCTTTTGGATATTTTTTAATTTGCTCAATCAGATTGTCCTTTTCTGTTCCTTGGTATTTGACGTCGCGCAGAATTTGCATCTTGTAATTGTCGCGCATATCCGATTTTCCTACATTGTCATTTAGCTTGTTGATCAGTGCCAGTGCTTTATCATATTGCTGCGTATTCATGTACAATGAAACCAAATCTTCTTCGTAATCCTTTTTGAATTCGACAAGTTTATTGACAATGATAATTGCTTGTGAAAAATCTTTGGTTTCATAACAAACGTCATACAATCCCACCCAAAACCATTTATTCTTGGGGTCGATTTTCGTCGCCTGCTCAAAATTAGTATAAGCTTCTTTATATTTTTTTTGCGCGAGGTAATTCTTTCCAAGTTCAAAATAAACGGTCGCATTCTGGGGCTGCAATTTGAGGCACTTTTCCAAAGCGGTAATGGCTTTGTCGTAATTCTCGATGCCTTTCTGCGTCAGCGATTCATAAAATGCATTCTCGAAGTCATTGTTCGACAAGGCGATGTCGTCGGGTTCCGCCTGCGCGAAAAGCGAACCGTGAATGCTGAACATTGCAAAAAATGCTATTAAAAATATTTTTCTCATGAATGTTAAACGCATTGTGGCTCAGGAAATTATTCCAAAACCGAATAATCGCCGATACTGATGCTTGTAAAGTTCCCATTAAAACTCGCGTGACTACCTATCATTGCATTGTCAAGAAGTGCGTTTTTGATCTGGGACTGCATCTGCACCAAACTATTTTTTATCGTACTGTCAATAACATGACAACCTTTACCCAATGAAACGTTCGGGCCTACGGTCGCGTTAATAAGCACCACATCATCACCTATATAGCAAGGCGGAATGATTGTGGAGTTTTCAGACTTGACATTATAAGATACCAAATGTTCACCATCATTATGCAAAAAGCCTAGCATACGCGAATTGGTTTCCACCGTTACATTTTTGTTACCACAGTCCATCCATTCGTCGACTTTACCCGGAACAAATTTAAGTCCATTGACTTTCATGTTCTCGAGCGCATCGGTCAATTGATATTCACCGCCTTTTACGACATTATTATCCAAAAGATATTGTAATTCTTCACGTAATGTCTCACCCGATTTGAAATAATAAATCCCGATGATTGCCAGATCGGAAACAAATTCGCTGGGCTTTTCAACAAAATCCACGATTTGGTTTTGATCATTGAGTTGAACGACGCCAAATGCGCTAGGGTCTTCTACTTGTTTCACCCAGATGACGCTGTCGGCCGAAGTATCTAGTGTAAAATCGGCGCGAAACAATGTGTCGGCATAGGCAACGACAATTGGCCCCGACATGGATTCTTTGGCACACATAATCGCATGCGCGGTACCCAAAGCCTCGTTTTGGTAATAAATAGTTCCTTTTGAACCCAGTTTTTCGGCAATGGCGATCAGATCTTTTTCTACCTGTATGCCGAAATCCTTATGAATGATAAAAGCAATTTCTTCGATTTCTTGATTGATGACGCCAGCGATGTCTTCGACGAGACGGTGAACTATTGGTTTGCCGGCAATTGGTATGAGTGGTTTTGGAACAGTGAGCGTATGTGGTCTGAGTCTTGAGCCTCTTCCGGCCATGGGTACGATAATCTTCATGTTTTATATGTTAAATGTTGCATGTTAAACTCCGAATTATAAACTGAAGCGTACTTCAAAAATTTAATATTTCCAGTTCAATATTTATTATTAATTTAATTTTAATTTCGAGCTTTCTATGCTTTTGACAAAGATTGCAATAAGTTCACTGTTTTCGGTCAATACTTCTTTTATTTTATTATCAGGTTTTGAACATTGCCCATGCACGCTCAGCGATTTCTAAACACTCGAAAGTCTCCCCACATTCCTTTAAAAAAATCGACATTTTGTGCATAAAAACATTCAGAATTCAGCAACTTGAATCTCACTTTTAATTTAGCGGGAATGTTGAATTTCGACCCTTTTTATTTCACTCCGGTGCTGCCGAATCCGCCTTCACCTCTGGAGGTTTCCGACAATGCTTCAACGGCGATCCATTCGGCACGTTCATGCTTTGCGATGATGAGTTGCGCGATCCTTTCACCGTTTTCTACGGCAAATGCTTCATTGGATAAATTGACGAGAATTACACCTATTTCACCGCGATAGTCGGCGTCAACCGTTCCGGGTGAGTTGAGTACGGTAATTCCTTTTTTGGCTGCGAGTCCGCTTCGTGGTCGCACCTGTGCTTCGTAGCCGATGGGTAATTCGATGAAAAGTCCGGTTTTTACAATTGCACGCTCGAGGGGTTGTAAAATGATCGGTTCGGTGAGGTTGGCGCGCAAGTCCATTCCCGCGGAAGCGAGCGTTTCGTAATTCGGAAGTTCGTGTTTTGATTTGTTAATGATCTTAATGGTCATAATACTGTATTTTATACGTCCTTTTGATGTTGGCGAAATTTGATGCTGTTAGTTGTACAATTTGTTTGATGCCTAGCCCTAATTACCTCATTTAATTTCTATTTTTAATAGGATTCGGTGAATGTTGCCATTTGTAGTGGAAATCCTTTTTTGTGTGCAGAAGTCTTCAAAAGCGACAAACGGTAAGAAAAAAAGATTATAACGGATAGCAGGTTCCCGGCTCCTAAACCGGCGTGGGCTTTCTTTTCATAATTCTGTGCAAGGTATCTTTTTCGTTCCGATAAATAAACCCCAAAAAAGCAATTAGTAAAGCGACTCCCACAAAATAATTTTCTCGGAAGAAATAAAATGAAATCGCAGAAAATCCGATTGATAGACCGAGATAACCTCCAATTCTTGTCATATCATACGGAATGGGATAGTGTTTGCTGCCCATAACATACGAAATGGCCATCATGCTGCCGTAAGCCGCTATCGTGGCAATTGCCGAACCATAATAACTGTATTCGGGAATAAGCAGGAAGTTAAGGATTAATGTTACTAGCGCGCCTACGATCGAAATCCACGCGCCGATATAAGTCTTGTCAATGAGCTTGTACCAGACCGAAAGATTGGTGTAGATTCCGAGAAAGAAATTGGCCAAAATGATTAGTGGAACGACCTTCATGGCTTCCCAATAAGAGGCGTCTCGGATCATTATTGATTTGAGCAAATCGGCAAAAACAATAACGCCGAGCATGATGAACGAGCCGAAAATCACAAAATATTTGGTTACTGTGGCGTAAGTCTGTTTGGCATTTTCATTGGCCGAATGACTAAAAAAAAATGGCTCGATGCCCAAGGTGTATGCTGTTCGAAACAGCACCATGAACAAGCCAAGTTTGTAACATGCTGAATAGACACCGACTTGAGAATCGGCAATATTTTGCGGCAGTAATTTGCCGAGCAGAATTTTGTCGAACTGTTCGTTGATGGCGAATGCGATTCCGGCAACTAGGATCGGTAAGCCATATCGCATCATCCTTTTCCACAGATTCCAATCGAAATGCCAGCGCACATGCAAATATTCTTTAGAGAGCACGAGAAAGGTAAGCAGGCTCGCAATAATATTGGATAGAAAGATGTAACCGATTTGGAAATTTTCGAAATACAGCAAACTGAAGAAATCGTTCGGATCGGCAGACGCGAGCCGGGGCAAGAAAATGAGGAAAAAGACATTAAGCGTCAGGTTCACCGATACATTGCCAATTTTAACCATCGCGTAAAACAGCGGCTGTTGTTGGGCGCGCAGTTTAGAGAACGGCACCACAACCAGCGCGTCAAGAACCAAAATCCAGATCGTAAAGGTGACATACTCTACATCGATTTCTGACCAGCCAGCGAGCGTATGTCGGAACAACAGAGCAAATGCGAGAAATACTATCGACGACCAGAATATGGAAATCATCGCGGTTTCGATGACGTTCTTCTTGTCGGATTCTTTATTGTAGAAACGGAAAAATGCCGTTTCCATTCCGTAAGCAAGCAATACGTTGAAGAAAATCAGGTACGCAAAAATAACAGTTACTTTTCCGTAGGCCGCTTTGGGAAGCAGTTCGGTATAGAGTGGCACGAGAAAGAAGCTAATCATCCTCGGAAACACTGTTGCAAGTCCGTAGATGGCGGTTTGTTTGAAAAGATTTTTGTATAGACTCAAATGCGCAGTATTTATGGCAATCTCCAACAAAAGTAGTTATTTCTTTGGTTTTTAAAGATTTCAAATGGGAATAAAAAGTGATTTTTGAATGTGAAAGTATTGTTTATATTTGCTATAAACGTGAAGTATGCTTATACATAGATGTTGGCTGTTAATGTTGTTTGTTTCGAATGTCGCGCTTTCTCAGCTGGTTCCACTGACGAAAAAAACGACAGTATCCGTTTCTAAACACGGGATTATTTACGAGGATGAAAATCCATGGCTCGAACTGATGGATTCGGAAGCGGTAATCAACTGGAAAAATGAGCAGAACACATACGCTGCTCTTCACTTCGCTGCGATTAAAAAGAAATGGTCTTCCGCTTCAAAAATCAAGGAATACAATCACTATTCATCGAACCCTTTGCCGCACAAAAAGGGTAAATTTTTTTACTCGATCTATCGCACAGATAACAAACGGCCGGCTTCGCTATTTTACAGTCAAAAACTCAACGATAACCCTATTGAAATTGTAAATTCGTATAAGATTTATAAAGATGGAAACGCGCGGCTCACAGGTTACTCGCCGTCGGTCAATTCGCTCTTGCTTGCAGTTGAAATGAATAAAAACGGAATCGAAATCGGTGAGATCCGGTTTTTTGATATTGACAAAGGCACTATGATCGCCGATGTGATAACCAATGTAAAATCGGATATCAAATGGAATCAGGAAGCGGGCGTTTTTTATAAAAAAAATTCAAATGTGCGGACGTTCGAAAAAGACTCGACCTTTCAGCTTTTTTATCATGAAATAGGTACTGATCAAAAAGACGATGCATTGATCTATGACTCGACTCATTCGGGTAATTATTTTTTGCATGAGACGTCAGGCGATAAGCTCATCATCAGGGAAACCGACGACAACCGCAATCAAGAGATTTATTATCATGCCTCGCTCAGAAACGAACCTTTTGTGGTAAAAAAGTTTCTCGAAGAAGGTGCTTCCAATTTCACTTTTCGCGGTTATAAGGATGGCCGGGTTTATTTTTCCGATAAAAAATTTGATTGGGGTTAATTGCGTTCTTCGATGTCAATAACAGAAAAGACGAGAAGGTTGTCGTTCCCCAAATTTATGCGAACTTACTGACGCAATGGGTTTTTTTTTGACGATTATTTGGTTTGCCAGTACAAAACATTGGGGAAGAATTATAGATCGTTTACAAACAGGACGGAACCTTTGTAAGACGGTTTGACGTGCCCGCAGGAATGGATTTCGCGGTCAATTTCTACAATCCTGAAACGCGCAATTTGTTTGTCACGTTTTATTCCTATACGATTCCATTTCTGAACTATACTTTGAATCTTGAAACCGGAAAGTCGAATCCATACTTCAATAATTTTCTGCCACCGAAACCGTCGCTGTTTCCTTTCGACTACTTTACGACATCAACTGTAACCTATAAGAGCCGCGACAACGAAGACGTTCCCATCACGATTGTTCATAAGAAAGGATTGGTTTTAGACGGAAAGAATCCGACGCTTCTTAAAGCTTATGGCGGTTACGGTGCGATTAGCGGACCTTCGTATGACACCGGATTGCTATACTTTCTGGAAAAAGGCGGCGTCTTTGCGTTTGCTGAAATTCGCGGCGGCGGCGAAAAAGGTTTAAAATGGTATAAAGCCGGAAAAAAAGATAAAAAAACCAATACTTTTAATGACTTCATCGATGCTGCAGAATTCCTAATTGCGCAAAAATATACTTCGCCCGAAAGACTGGCAATTACCAGAACTTCGCATGGCGGAATGGTCGTTGGTGCAGCGATGACGTTGAGACCCGATTTGTTTAAATTGGTCATCCCAAAAATGGGTGTATTCGATATGGCGCAATATGGTAAGTTTTCAGTCGGGGAAATTAATTATTACGAATATGGAGATCCTGAAAATGAAAAAGAGTACCAGTCACTAGTTGGATACTCGCCGTACAACAACATTAAGGAAGGTATCAATTATCCAATTACATTAATCATCACTTCGGATAGCGACGACCGGGTTCCGCCTGTACATTCGTATAAATTTGCGGCAAAATTGCAGAACCGTGCCGCGCAGCAGAATCTTATTTATCTCAAAACCATCAGCAGCTCCGGACATTCGGGCAAAAAATCAAACTATAACGAAACCATTGATGAAGAAGCCGATTTTTATAATTTCCTTCTGTACCATTTAAAGCCATAAAAAAAGCCGGCAACGATACCGGCTTCCTATTTGAATCAATAATATAATACTTCAGAATTCGAAAACTTCTTTTTTCTTATCCATTTAACGCTTCTGCACCACCTACGATTTCTAAAATTTCGTTTGTAATCGCTGCCTGACGTGCTTTGTTGTATGTCAGTTTTAGTTGGTTTCTTAACTCGGTTGCGTTATCGGTTGCTTTGTGCATTGCCGTCATACGCGCGCCGTGCTCTGAAGCGTAAGAATCGCGGATGGCTTTATACAATTGCGTTTTCAACATTTTTGGAATCAATGTGAGTACGATTTCCTCTTTCGAAGGTTCGAAAATATAATCCCCTGCTGCACTGGCAGCCTTATCTGAAACAATTGGAGCCAATGGCAGAAATTGCTCAGCTTGTACGATCTGCGTCGCAGCATTTTTGAATTGGTTGTATACCAAAACGATTTTGTCGAATTTGTTAGCGACAAAAAGATGGATTAGTTCATCAGCAATAGTAGCCACATTCTCGAAATTCAAATCGTCGAAAATAGCGTTATTGTTTGAAATCACCGTATTGTTTTTGCGAATCACATCGTTCCCTTTTTTACCGATCGTAATAAAGTCAACTTGTTTTCCGGCATACTCATTTTTGGTAAGACGAATAGATTCCTTGATAACGTTTGAATTGAACGCACCGCTCAAACCTCTGTTAGAAGTTATGGCCACAATCAATACCCTTTTTACGTCACGTTGCGTAGTGAATTCACCTCCGGCGTCTCCATCGAGAGTTGCGGATAAATTCTGCAATAATTCGGTTAATTTTTCGGCATAAGGCCGCATTGCCGTAATTGCATCTTGTGCTTTTTTGAGCTTTGCAGCAGAAACCATTTTCATCGCTGATGTAATTTGCATCGTTGATGAAACGGAAGTAATTCTGTTACGGATTTCCTTTAAGTTTGCCATTTTGGGTTATCAGTTGTCGGTTGTTGGTTGTCGGTTAATAGCCGTCGAAACCGACAACCATCAACCGACAACCCGTAACCAATTAGTTATATTTTGCTGAAATTTCTTTCGCAGCGTTCTCGATAACATCAGTGATCTTGTCATCTAGTTTTCCTGCTTTCAAAGCGTCAAGCGTATCTCTGTGTTTGTTGTTGAGGTAATCCAAAAAGTCTTTTTCGAATTCTTTCACTTTGTTCACAGGAACGTTTCTCAATAGGTTTTTAGAACCTGCATAAATAATTGCCACCTGGTTTTCAACTGTATACGGATCATTCAAACCTTGTTTCAATATTTCAACGTTTCTTTTTCCTTTTTCGATTACGTTTAGTGTAACAGCGTCAAGGTCGGAACCGAATTTAGCAAACGCTTCCAATTCACGGAACTGCGCTTGATCTAATTTCAATGTACCTGCTACCTTTTTCATCGATTTGATTTGTGCGTTACCTCCAACACGAGATACCGAAATACCTACGTTGATCGCAGGACGAACTCCGGAGTTGAACAAATCACCATCAAGGAAAATCTGTCCGTCGGTAATCGAGATTACGTTGGTTGGAATATATGCAGATACGTCACCAGCTTGTGTTTCAATGATTGGAAGTGCCGTCAAAGATCCGCCACCTTTTACAATTCCTTTGATTGAATCTGGTAAGTCGTTCATTTGTTTAGCGATCTCATCATTGTTGATTACTTTACAGGCACGTTCTAATAAACGGCTGTGTAGGTAAAAAACGTCTCCAGGATAAGCCTCACGACCCGGTGGTCTTCTCAAAAGAAGTGACACCTCACGGTAAGCAACCGCTTGTTTTGACAAATCATCGTAGACAATCAAGGCTGGACGACCTGAATCACGGAAATATTCTCCGATTGCAGCACCGGCTAATGGAGCGTAAACCTGCATTGGCGCAGGATCGGAAGCATTAGCAGCAACGATAATAGTGTAGGCCATCGCGCCTTTTTCTTCCAACATTTTAGCAATTCCTGCTACGGTCGAAGCTTTTTGTCCGATCGCAACATATATACAGAATACAGGCTTACCTGCATCAAAAAATTCTTTTTGGTTTAGGATGGTATCCAAACAAACGGTTGATTTACCAGTCTGACGGTCACCGATCACAAGTTCCCGTTGTCCGCGTCCTACCGGAATCATTGCATCAACAGCTTTCACGCCGGTCTGCAATGGTTCGGTTACAGGCTGACGGAAGATAACTCCCGGCGCTTTTCTTTCGAGTGGCATTTCGTATAAAGTTCCGCCGATTGGTCCTTTTCCGTCGATTGGAAAACCAAGTGTGTTGACAACGCGTCCTACCATTTCTTCACCCACTTTAAGGGAAGCGATACGTTGTGTTCTTTTTGCGGTCGATCCTTCTTTGATTCCTGTTGATGGTCCTAATAGGACGACACCGACGTTATCCTCTTCAAGATTCAATACGATACCTTCCATACCATTATCGAACTCTACCAACTCTCCGTACTGTACATTGGATAACCCGTATACACGGGCAATACCATCTCCAACCTGAAGTACCGATCCAACTTCTTCCAAAGTAGCTCCCGATTCGAAACTTTCAACTTGTTTCTTTAATATTGCTGAAATTTCAGCAGGTTTAATTTCCGCCATAATTATATATTTATCTTCCTATATTTATATTAACGCCTGATCGAGGCTCTTCTCTAATGATTATTGTATTTGTGGTTGACGACGCCGTTACCTGGCTTGAGAAACTGTTACCGTATTTTTCAATTAGCCTGTTGATTGCTTCAGTATTCAACGTTCCTTCTTCGTTAACACATTTCGACTTATAAAGGATTGCTACAATTTGTTCAGGTGTGTCCCTTATTTCAATTTTTTTCCCGGTACCCAGAAAACTAACTTCAAAATAATTTGGATCACCACCACGATTGAAAACCATACTATCAGAAGCATTGCTTCTTTTGAAGAACTTCATAAACACGACTTCGTCTCCGTTTTTATTGAATAGGGAACACAATGTCCTTTTCAATCCGGTGCATCCTTCGTATTTGAGCCACGCTATTTGATCAACCAATACTTCTCCCTTTTTCAATTTGACATTTTGAGAAGAAACCCAAAACGAAATCAAAAGGAAACAACAGGTTGCAATGCGTTGTGTTTTGCTCATGTTAGTTACTTAATTCTCTTTTTAATACTTGCAATCTATTGGCTACCGAAGCATTGTATTGCTGGTCGCCTATTCTTAGGATAAATCCGCCGATAATAGTTGGATCTACTCTATTTTCTACAATCACTTTCTTGTTTGAAAACGTGAGGATTTTCGACAGGACTTTTGCTTCCAATGCAGCATCCATTGGAATGGCCGTGGTTACAATTGCTTTTTCCATACCGTTCATTTCCTCGAACAGTTTGTCGTATTCTGAAGCAATCGCGGAAAGAATCTCAAATCGTTTATTTTCGTGTAACAGTTTGAAAAGTCCTTTGGTAACGCCATTTACATCATTAAAAATTTCTGAAAGCGCATTATTTTTTACGTCTACCCGAGTGGTAGGGTTGCTGATAAAGGTGCTTAGTTCCAGATTCCCGTCGATGGTTGACGCAATGGTAGCCATATCGTTGCTCACTTCTGTCGCCACTCCTTTGTCGTGAGCGATATCGAGGATCGCTCTTGCGTAACGAATTGCTGCTCTTGTCCCGGCCATATTAGTTTAATTTAGCGTCGCCCAACATTTTCTCAACCAGTTTTACCTGTGCTTCTTTGTTTGACAATTCGTCTTTTAATAATTTCTCAGCAATTTCCAATGACAATGATGAAACCTGTGATTTCAATTCGGCCATTGCTGCATTTTTTTCACTTTCAATTGCCGCCTTAGCTTGCTCGATCATTTTCAGTCCGGCTGTCAGCGCTTCGTTTTTGGAATCGGCGATCATTTTCTCTTTCATCTCACGCGCTTCTTTGAGCATCGTGTCGCGCTCCATTCGGGCTTCCTGCAGAATTCGTTGGTTGTCTGCTTGTAGGTTCTGCATTTCTTTTTTGGCGTTTTCTGCCGAAAGCAAAGCGCTACGAATACCCTCTTCACGCTCATTTACGGCATCAAGAATCGGTTTCCATGCAAATTTTTTCAATAGGAAAATCAATCCGATGAAGATAAACAGTTGCCAAAAGAACAATCCGAACGAAAAATCACTTATTAACTTGTCCATAATATATTGAGTAAATTAGATCTTTTTATGTAATGTAATTTTTAAACAAAAGCTGCAACCAACCGTTACAGCTTTTTGTCTTTTTTAGTTTTCAGATACTGCGAACAAAGCCGCAAATCCAATACCTTCAATAAGTGCTGCTGCGATAAGCATAGCTGTCTGGATTTTTCCAGTAGCATCTGGCTGACGCGCGATAGCATCCATTGCAGAACCTCCAATTTTACCGATACCGATTCCGGCTCCGATAACTACTAACCCTGCTCCGATAATTCTAGGAATTGTCATAAATATATATATTAAAAATTAAACATTCTAAATCAGTCGAAAGTCAAAGGGTTGAAAGTCAAAGACCTCCAAATTGACTTTCTAATTAATGATGCGCCTTATCGTGATGGTGCTCTTCAACAGCCGACCCGAAATACAATGCAGACAGCATCGTAAAGATATAGGCTTGTAGCAGTGCCACCAGAATCTCAATTGTTGAGATGGCAAACGAAAGCAGGAATGACAATACGCCACCAATCAGACTTCCGAAGATAAAGATCAATGCGATAAGGCTCATCAATACAATGTGACCCGCAATAATATTCGCATACAAACGAATCATTAATGAGAACGGTTTGATTACTACCCCCAGCAATTCGATCGGCGCAAGGATGATTTTCATTGGCGTCGGAACGCCTGGCATCCAGAAAATGTGCTTCCAATAGTTTTTATTGGCCGTGAAATTGGTAATCAGCGCAGTAATGATCGCTAAACCTGCGGTAATTGCAATGTTTCCGGTCACGTTGATTCCCAGCGGGGTTAATCCGAAGATATTTAGAAACCATACAAAGAAAAATATGGTCAATAAATAGCTCATGTATTTTTTATAGTGCTTCTCGCCGATGTTCGGGATTGCGATCTCATCGCGGATGTACAACACCAAAGGTTCGAAAATCCTCCCGAAACCTGCAGAAATACCGCCGTTTTTTGAGTACGATTTTGCCAATCCTGAAAAAATCAGAAACATGATCAATGATACGATCATCATACTCAATACGTTTTTAGTGATCGAAAAATCTATCGGTTTAGCATTTGTAGGATGGTGTTCATCTCCAGCTAATGTCCCGGCAGCATCGGTTTTATATATTTTTTCGTCGTGTCCTAACTTGTAATAGTTCCCGTTTGATTCTGCAACTGCATTACCGTGATCAAATTTAGACGAAGAGAAAATATGTAACCCGTTATCCCAAAGGATAATTGGCAATGGAAATCCAAAGTGCTTTCCAGTTTCTTCATCTGAAAAAAGGGTAAAATCATGCGCATCCAAAACGTGGTGTGCTTTATAGGCATCGATTTTTTGACCTAGCGTCAACGCACCGCCATGTGCTTCATGTGCACTTTCTTTAATTGCAGCATGATCGGTTTCATCTGTTACGAGCGTTCGCCTTTCGGTATGTGTTTTTACAGAATCCTGAGGTTCATTTGCAAAACCAAATAACGGCAGGCAGGCTACTAGAATGGCTATTGTAAATTGGAACGGTTTATTAGAAAACAACATAGCGTATTTATTATCTTAATTGTACTTTCTGAAATTTGGTGCAAAGGTACAGTTTTTATTAATATGCAAAAGCATATGAAAAATATTTTTTGACGTAATTCGGGGTTTAAAGTCGATTCATTGTTTTTTATTTAATAATCGTATCGTAACTATCGTCTCTACTGCCAAAAACAGCAAAAAGACGAGTATAAAATTCCCACGTTCGAATCCTGCATTAACATTTTCGCCATTGAGGTTGGGATAAAATAAGACAAAGCAAAGCAACATCTCAATGCCGGTTGTGAGCATAAAAGTTTGCCCTACACTGTCAATGTTAAAATGTTTGACAACAATTGAAACCGCAGTGATTACGATGGCACAAGCCGTAAAAAAGGAGTAAATCAATTCCAGTGGATATTGAAAACGAGGTTCTGCAAACGGCAGTAAAAAATAGAAAACCGACCAATGGATTAAAAACGCAACGACAGAAAATGCGACAATCTCAAGAATCGGGCGAAAATGCTTTAAATTCATTTATGACGATTTATTGATCTCTTTCAATTGACGGTTCAGGTTGTAAAAAGCGATCGCAACGCCAATTAGCGTAAGGACTTTAACGAATAAATTATGCGGATTGGGATAATTGGTGTCGAGCCACTTTCCGCCATAAGCGAAAGCAAATACAATCACGCCCATCTGTATCGGAATATTGATGAACGCAAGCCATCTATTATTGTTGCGCTTGTTCTGGTTTTGGTTGTCCGTCATGAGCTATTGCCGTTTTTACATTTTGTTTCATGACACATGAAGCGCTGAATTCGGCTCCTGGCTCTACAGAAAGTTTTCCGCAGACTACCTCTCCGTGGATGCTTGCCTTTGATTTTACGTTCAAAATTTCAGCCACTTGTATTTTGCCGTCGAACTTTCCTTCGATATCAGCATTCTTACACACAATGTCGCCCTTAATACTTCCGGCCGGCCCAATGACGAGTTTTCCGTTGGATTGGAAATTGCCTACGAGATCGCCATCTAACCTAAAATCGGCATGAGAAAGAATGTTTCCTTTAATGATCGTGCCTTCCACAATACGATTGGTCTTTCCTAACAAATCGGTGTATGATTTTGGCTTTTTGTCAAACATGCTTATCGCTTTGGTGAATTCTCCCGTACTCTGCTCTCTGTCGATTTCTGTGTGTCGGCGCCAATTGGCGGAGCAGCTGGATTTGTAGGCATTCCTGGCGGCAGTTGGTTGAAGCCCGATTGCTGACTCTCGACCTCAGTCGCGGCATTCTTGGGCGCAGCGGTCTTTTCGGGCTCACGCTTTCTCTCGGGCGCTTTGGTTGGCTCGACCGGAAGTGGCGCAGTGACAGGCGTGGTCAGGTATTCTTCGAAGTTCTTCTTGATCTGTACTATTTTATAGTTTTCGTCAGAAATCACATAAGCCATATCTTGGATTTTATATTCCTTGAATTCCTTTAATATAGAAGCAATTCCTTTAGCATATTCTTCATCTTTCATACCGTGAATCACAATGAAATTTTTATCCATTGTGTACATATCGTAAGACATTTTTAATTTCGCAATGCCTCGTTCCTTGATGAATTTCGCAACCTTATCCTGAATGTTTTTAGACTTTTTATCGGTCGGATTATCAGATTTGTAAAGGATTTTCCAACTCAGCGGTTTGATGGCATAAAATGCCAAGGCTTCCATTTTAGGCACATCTGTCGCGAGTAATTCTTCCGAACGTTTGCCTTCCTCACTGTTGGGATAATTGAGCGCCACAAAATTGAGCGCTTTTTTATATTCCTCCACACCTTTAATCTTTCCGAACGTGTTTGCTCGCAGCAACTCAAATTTGGGAACTATTTCTTCACCAGTGAATTGGTCGATCGCTAGAGCAGAACTGGCCAGCACTATTTTGTATTCGCCTTTTTCGTAGAGCCTGAATAATTTGTCATAAGCTGCTTCAGGTGTTTCGGTAGCCACGCCATCGACGCCCGACTTTCCTAAAATTTGCGCATAACGCGAGTCGGGATACTGTGCAATGATGCTACTTTTCATCGCGGCTGCTTTGTCTTTATCGATGATATCGTAAATCTTGTAAAGATTGTACATTGACGGAAGTACTAATCTTTCTTCAGGAGAATTTCCCAAAAGTGATTCAAGTTTATCGGCCGCCAATTGGTTTTCCTTAAACTTCTCTTTATAGATGACGCCAAGTTGATAATAGGCGAAATTGCGCTCCTTAGCAATACTGTCAATCTCCATTTTGGACTGCGGCAACTGCTTGATGTAATAATCCGCTGTGAACATTTCATCGGATTTTTTGCTCTGCCCCGTATTGTCGGACATTGTGCTGTCAACTATTTCATCATCGCTATCAGGCGTGTTTTCTTGTTTTTTGGTCGAAAGTCGCCAGTTATTTTTTTGCGGTCTTTTGCCCCAATTCTTTAAAAATTCCGCTTTTCCGAACGCAACAGTGGTCGGGTTGTAAAAGTAAAAACTGCTAGGTGTTGATGCTGAAGTTCCCGATGTTACTTGTGGCTTTGCAGGTTCGACCGGAGGTTTGCGTCCTTCAACACCTGCGTCCCTGTTAACATTCCTTCCATTGGCGTCGACATCGTTCTTAGGGTCTCTAGAATCACCGTCTTGACTGCCATCGCTTTCGGTTCCATTTGCAATCGCTTCCGCACGTAAAGCATTTCTTTCCTCCTCTTCTTTCTTAAGCTTAGCAATGTAAGTATCGAAATAGGCGATTTGTTGGGCTGCAGTCATCGCAGAAATTCTTAATATACTATCGTTTCTCGTGGCAATACCTTCGTATTTGATCACATCAACAAGGTTATCGCGTTTCTTTTTAATGGCCTTGAATTCGCGCGTTCGGTCATTGAGTTGCACTAAAGTGCTGTCATAATATTTCCCGGCACTTACATATTTAGCCTTGTCAAAATAAATATCGCCCAAATTCCGGTAGTTCGAAGCAACCAGATATTGATCGCCCGTTTTAAGCTTCAGTGAAGTGTTGTAATATTTGATGGCCATTTCCTGCTTGTTGGCTTTTTCGTAAAACAAAGCCATCTGATGGTTTAGCGCATCGAGAAAAGGTCGGTTTTCGCGGTCTTTCAAAAGGTGGTTGAATTTTTTAAGGAAAGCTATTGTATCTCCTTTTTCAACATCAAACTGTCCGGCTTGTCGAAGGTGCGCATGTATTACATATTGTCTTGCCGATTTGCGGTTCATGTCAATCACTTCCTGATAAGAAGCATAAGCACTGTCGCGGTGACCCATTTGTTCGTAAAGCTGGCCCAAAATAAAACGGTAACGCGCTTTTTCCTCATTGAGCTTGGTAAAATCTCTGGCTAGTTTCACTTTTGCAATCGCGCTATCTTTCCGCTCTAAGTTCAAAAATGCCTGTGCAAGAGCCGCATTGGCATCGGCGAAAATCTGGTCCTTGAATTTAATTTCCTTGAGCAGATTTGTCAGGTTATTGACTGCGAGCGCATCATTATCCAAACGCATATTGGTTTTTTCACGCCAAATCTTTACTTCATAAATTTTATCGCTGTTCGGATATTTGTACAAAATGTAATTGAAAGCTTCGAGTGCGGGCACAAAACGCTGGTCATAATATCTTGCTTTACCAAGCATCAGGTGTGCTTCATCCATTTGTGGATTTTTTTCGGAACCGCCAATATTCATTGAGTGTTTTTGGATCGCCTTTGCCGCCTTGGTTTCGGCACGGTCGAAATTAGGATTTGCAGCTGCTGCCTGTCCAGGCGGAAGATCGACTTTTTCCTTGGCGACCGTCATACGTTCGATTGGGAGCATTTCCCAGAAATTGTCCTGATACTGCGATTTCAAATCAACAACTCCTTTATCTAACGCTAATCCGCCGTTGTAAAGAATGTTGTATTTGGAACTTAACGCATGGGAATTACGGGATAAAAAAGAATTTCTTTTGGTAGAACAAGCTATCAAAAAAAGGAATAATCCGGCAATGGAAAAGCACCTAAGTATATTAGTCTTCAATGTAAATCGATTTTATTCTTAAACTTTTAAAAGTCAATTTTAGTATAACGACTGGTAAAAATACGTTTCTTTTTGATATGGCGAAAATTATCACCTAAAACTTTGGATAATACAACTACGCTCCTGAAATATTCGAAAATAAATTCGCTCGGTTTCTTTAGTGTTTCTTATTTTTGTAAAAAAATAGTTCATGTCATCGTTTTATAAGTTAAAGATAAAAGAAGTGCGTCGGGAAACTGCCGATGCCGTGTCGGTTTCCTTTAGTGTTCCGCTTGAATTTCAGGATTTTTATAAGTTTACTGCAGGTCAGTATATCAACCTCAAACTAACGCTTGACGGCAATGAAATCAGGCGTGCCTATTCGATTTGCAGCGCACCCAACAATAGCGAATTGCGTATCGCGATCAAGGCTGTGAAAAATGGCGCCTTTTCCCAATTTGCCAATTCGCAGCTCAAGGAAGGCAATATGATCGAAGTGGGAACACCTGAAGGAAAATTTACCTTCGAGCCCGATCCGAACCGGTCGAAAAATTATGCGGCATTTGCGGCTGGAAGCGGAATCACTCCGGTTTTGTCTATTATTCAAAGTGTGTTGAGCGGCGAACCCAAAAGTACTTTTGTTTTGGTGTACGGCAACAAGACGCCTGAAAGCGCCATCTTCTACAAGCAACTGCACGATTTAGAGCAGAAATATGTCGGAAGGTTTTTTGTCCATTTCATTTACAGCCAGGCGAAAGTTGCCGGCGAATTATTTGGCCGTATTGAGAAATCAACAGTTAATTTTATTCTTAATAACAAGCATAAGGAGCTCGATTTCGACAAATTCTATTTGTGCGGGCCCGAAGAAATGATCAATCTCGTTTCACACGTGTTGCGCGAACACAATATAAAGGAGTCGGCTATTAAATTCGAATTGTTTTCAACCGCGCCTACAACCAGCGCTGAGGCAAATGCCGCCCAATCACTCGAAGGGCACACCAAAATTACGGTACTCGTTGACGATGACGAAACGACTTTTGAAATGTCGCACAAGCAAACTGTCCTCGAAGCTGCATTAAAGCAAGGCATCGATGCGCCTTATTCCTGCCAGGGCGGAATTTGTAGCAGTTGTCTGGCGCGGGTAGTTTCCGGAACGGCGGTGATGAAGAAAAACGCGATACTCACCGATGGTGAAATTGCTGAAGGATTAATTCTGACTTGCCAAGCGCATCCGACTTCCGAATCATTATATATAGATTACGACGATGTCTAGAAAATTTAAACCACTACATAAAGCTTCCGTTTTGGGAGCTTTTTTATTTTAAGACCGATTGGATTTTGGCGATAATGGCTTCGGGTAAAATGGTACGCATAGCGTTTTCGTAACCTGCTATGTTCTTGTTGCCATAAACCGAAGTAGGTAATTTTGGGAATTTCAGGCGATCGGAAACCAGTGCGTTTTCAAGAGGTTGATTGAAAGGCGAAAAGCCCGTATACGGATGAGTCGCGCCCCAAAGCGTAATCGTGCTGACACCTAGCATTGCCGCTATATGCGCGTTGCCCGAATCCATGGAGAGCATCAGGTCGAGGTTTCCGATGAGTTGCAATTCTTCTTCGAAATTGAATTTTCCGGCGACGACAAATACTTGTTCTTTATTTGCTTTGAATTTTTCGAGTAGTTCGATTTCTTTTTTCCCACCGCCAAAAAGGAAGATTTTATAGCCATTTTCGGTTAGCTGATCGATAACTTTCTGCATTAAATCGGACGGGTATATTTTTGAATCATATTGTGCAAACGGTGCGATGCCGATCCATTGGTTGTCTTTTGGGCCAGTGATCTTAAGTGTCTTTTCATCGAGCGGCTTTATAGGCGAAAAAACCGGATTGTTTAGTTCGACCGGAAAACCCAAAGCGGCGAATACGGCGGCATGTCTTTCAAACATCGTGGGTTGTTGTTTGAAGATTTTATTTTCGGCGCGCGTCAACGCTTTTTTGCCTTCGCGTCCTTTATCTACTGCTGCTGTTGGCTTGCCTGCGAAACTAAAAAGTTTTCGGACAACTTTCGAGCGCAATACATTATGCATGTCGGCGAACGCATCGATACCCAATTTATTCAGGTCGCGATACAATTGCAGCAAACCCAGAAACCCGTTGTGCTTTCCGTTGGTGTCGAAAGCAAAAAAGGAAATGTTGGAAATATCTTTAAAAAAAGGCGCGAACAAAGGGCGCGAAACCACCGTGATTTTAATGTTGGGATATTGCCTGGCGAATGCCCGTAAAACAGGAACCGTCATGGCGACATCTCCCATTGCGGAAAGTCTCATGATGGCTATATGTTTGATTTTTTTCGACAAATTAGAATTGGAATGAAAATGCCCTAGCCCGGATAGCAGTGGAAATCCTTTTAGGATTGCCCTGCAGCGTAGCGGAAGGGAAAATAATCCTGAAAAGATTGAAACGAATAGCCGGAAACAGCTTCAAAAATTACTTCTTATTCTGGTACAAGACCGGATTGAGCTCGTCGTCGTTGTACATTTTCATTTGTTTATACACTTTCATGAATTTGTCGCCGTTCCCGATATCTGTCAGCAAATCTTCGATTGCAGTCGATAAATCACTGCGCTGCTCCAATAAAATATTGAGCTTTGTCTGGCATTTGTTGCGATGGTCTTGTGAGGCTTCGGCACGTGTCGCCTCTTCGTGCATGTGGTGGATTTTCAAGGCGAGAATTGACAAGCGGTCGAACGCCCATGCAGGACTTTCGGAATTGATCCTGGCGTTATCCTTTACATTGACACCGCTGTATTTCTGAAGAAAGTAACCATCGATATATTCAACCATATCGGTACGTTCCTGGTTTGACGCGTCAATTTTTCTTTTCAATGTAAGCGCTGCAACCGGGTCGATATTCGGATCGCGGATAATGTCTTCATAATGCCATTGCACGGTATCGATCCAGTTTTTGAGGTATAGCAAATGTTCAAAATTCTCTTTCGGATACGGATTGTCAATGGGTTGGTCGACACTGTCGAACTTGTGGTAATCACTAATACTTTGTTCGAAAACGGAATAAGCTAGTTTTGAAAACATATCTTTACATTTTAAAACGCAAAGATACTTTTTATACTTTTACAAACTAACCAACTTGGAAAATTTCTGGTAGCGGATTCATTAGGAAGCCTAGCTCAAACTTTTCGATTACTGACTAAAAACTTGGCGCCTGGGCGACTTCGCGGCAAAAAAAAAAACATGATGCAAATTCACTATTTATCCGAGGCCAACAGTATCCTGAATCATTTTCTGGGACAAATCAGAAACGTCAATGTGCAAAATGACAGTATGCGTTTTCGGCGGAATATTGAGCGCATCGGCGAAGTGATGGCGTATGAACTCAGCAAGAACCTGCACTATAAATCGGTTGAGATCCAAACGCCGCTTGGTATTAAAAAAACTACAGAAATTGAAGACCAGCTGGTGTTGTGCTCGATATTGCGCGCAGGACTTCCTTTGCATTTGGGGTTTCTCAATTATTTTGACAATGCGGAAAACGGCTTTGTTTCGGCTTATCGCCACCATGCCAACAATGATGATACGTTTGATATCAAAGTAGAATATCAGGCGGTGCCCAATATTGCCGATAAGAATTTATTGCTTATCGATCCGATGCTCGCGACCGGACAATCGATGGTTGCGGTTTTCAATAAACTGCTCGAAAAGGGCCAGCCTAAAGAAATACATATCGCCGTTGTTATCGCCGCGCCAGAAGGCATTGCGTATCTCGAAAAACATTTACCCGATTATTGTCACCTGTGGGTTGCGACGTTAGATGAGAAACTCAATGAGCGGAATTACATTGTTCCTGGTTTAGGAGATGCCGGAGATTTGGCTTACGGCAATAAATTATAACTGCGTGAAATAGGTAAATAGTCCACAAGCAATCACTGCAAATAGCACAACTTCTTTTTGCCATTTGATCTGGGCAATCTCGATATGGCTTGTTGCCATAATGGCCAGTGGCGCAAAAGTAAAGACTAATAAATCATTGCTTTTAAAAGGCGAAATAACCAATACCATTATACCGATAAAAAATGCAGAGATCATTTTCTTGTATGAGGAATGCAGAATTAATGGCCGTTTGGATAAGGTGAGTAACAGCGAAACCACAAAAAACAATCCGATTGTCGCATAGATCGATAGTGCCATGTTCTGATAGTTGTTTAAAAAATAGCCGAATTTGAGATCGATCGTGGCATTTTGCAACAAGAGTTCAATCCATGATTTGTTAAAGATTAACGCGCCGAGTACAAAGACAATGGCCATTCCGCAGCATGCGATAAACGGTAGAAACCAGTTGCGGTAGTCACGTGCTGCATGGAAAAGGATCGAAATAAAAACCATCAATATAAAAAGAATGCTCCAGAAATGAAACATCGAAGCTACAAAAACCCAAAGTGAAGCATCGAAAATTTTCTCCTTTTGCGATTTGAGCGAATGCAACGAAACGAGCCTACGCATGGCGAGCAGGATAAAGAAGTTTGATATCAAAAGGGTTGCATCGTCAAAAATTGACGGAAAGAAAAGCATGAAGATCAGGTAAAACATTACAGTGTAGGCGCTGTCTTTGCTCATCCCGTTCTTCTTGACAATAAAATTGGTGACAAAAAGTGAGGCGAAAATGATTCCGAGTAAGATGAATTTTACAGCGATGTGGAACAGCGAATTATCCATTGATGCATGGCCGATCTGATACAGAAAAAAGAACAAAACCACCGCAATGATCACCACCGAATAATTTAATGGCGTAGATTTTCTAAAAAGACTTGTAATCATGAGGATATTTTATACTTTTGTGACTGTAAATATAATACTTGTTTAAAACAACACTACTTGTTATGAAAGCATTTTTTGAAGGTATCCAATGGTTATTTGAAACTATTTTATTCTGGCCACACGATCAGTTGCGCGCATTAGAGCTGACTAACTGGACCTTGGCCAATATCATCAATTGGATTTTTATGGCGATTTGTGCTTATGCAATCTGGTACTGGTGCAAGCAATTGGTGTTTCACGAAAAAAACAACGAAGAAAACCAAGATACTACGGCACATTCGTTTCTAAAATAGGTCGAAACCGATATCTTTTCTATAATACATCGTATCGAAATGTAGCAAATCTATATTTTGATACGTTTTTTTTATGGCCGATTTGAAATCTTCTCCATAGGATGTAACCGCGAGTACCCGACCGCCATTGGTTACGACTGCGCCGTTTTCGGTTTTTGTCCCTGCGTGAAAAACAATCGAATCTTGTACATTTTCAATTCCCGAAATCACTTTGCCCTTTTCATAATCTTCAGGATATCCGCCTGACACTACCATAATTGTCGTTGCACTTCGTTCGTCAATTTCAAGAGAAATTTTGTCGAGCGTCTGATTTGCGACGGCGAGAAACAATTCGACCAAATCACTTTTTAATCTTGGGATAACGACTTCTGTTTCGGGGTCGCCCATTCGCACGTTGTATTCGATGACGATTGGTTCGCCTTTTACATTAATCAGCCCGATAAAAACAAAACCTTTGTAAGCAATGCCATCCTGTTGCAAACCATCGATGGTCGGCTTTACGATGCGATTTTCAATTTTTTCGAGCAAGGTTTTATCCGCAAACGCAACCGGGGAAACCGCGCCCATCCCGCCTGTATTGAGTCCGGTGTCACCTTCACCAATGCGCTTATAATCTTTTGCGGTTGGTAAAATCTTATAATTTTTGCCATCGGTCAATACAAAACAGCTCAGTTCAATGCCGTCCAGGAATTCCTCAATGACCACCTTTGAACTCGCTGCTCCAAATTTTTCGTTGACGAGCATATTGCGCAATTCGGTTTTCGCTTCTTCAAGATTGGAAATAATCAATACGCCTTTTCCAGCTGCAAGTCCGTCAGCTTTTAAAACATACGGTGGCGCTAATGTTTCGAGAAATAAACATCCTTTTTCAACAGTGTCTTTGGTGAAACTATCATAAGCAGCGGTTGGAATTTTGTGTTTGACCAAAAATTTCTTGGCGAATTCTTTGCTGCCTTCCAATTGCGCACCGTGTTGCGACGGACCAATTACCGGAATGTCTTTGAGCGCGAAATCATTTTGGAAAAAATCATAAATCCCTTTAACCAGCGGATCTTCAGGGCCCACAACCACCATCGTTATTTGCTCGGAAATCACTAAGCGCTTAATGGCTGCAAAATCGTTGGGATCGATGTTGACATTGGTCGCGATTGCTTCTGTTCCGGCATTCCCAGGCGCGACAAAAAGTTGGTGGCACAGTGGTGATTGCAGCATTTTCCAGGCCAGAGCATGTTCCCTTCCGCCTGAACCTAAAAGTAAGATAGTCATAGTTGTGTTGTTGTTGTGAGGCACAAAAATACTGGGTTTTGAATGGAAATAATAATTAATTTTTAAAAAGTTACCGATGTAAGACCGATTGTTTGGGGTAAGTCTTATTTTTGATGAAAATTCGAAACGACGTGTTCAACCTTTTCAATCTTACGCTACGGCTGAACGGTTTTCCGATTGCGAAAGCTAAAAAGGAACTTGCTAAAATTGTAGCAGTATCGGAAACTGATTATTCAAACTTTCTACAGCAGAAAAAAGCTGATATCCTGCATTTTCATTTGCTGCACAATTCATTTTATAAGGAATTTGTCGCAGTTAAAACCATAGCAAAGTGGGAAGACTTACCAGTGATGCGAAAGGTAGATTTCCAGCGACCTTTGAAAGAACGGCTTTCAGAAGGATACTCTGAGAGCAGTGTTTACATCAATAAAACTTCGGGATCGAGCGGTGATCCGTTTGTCTTTGCGAAGGACAAATTTTGCCACGCACTGATTTGGGCCAATATCATGCGGCGTTTTGATTGGTATGGGATTGATTTCAATCATTCACTTCAGGCGCGTTTTTATGGTATGCCATTAGATTTTAAAGCCAATAAAATTCTGAGGATTAAAGATTTCCTGAGCCATCGCTACCGGTTTAATATTTTTGATTTTTCCGATGTGGCGTTGGAGAAAATGGTCGTTAAGTTCCGCACCACAAAATTTGATTACATCAATGGTTATACAGGTTCAATCGTTATATTGGCACAGTATCTTAAACGGAGAAACCTTTTTTTGGATGAAATTTGTCCGACGTTAAAAGTCTGCATTGTGACTTCGGAAATGCTTTTTGATGCCGATAAACTGTTGCTGGAAGAGCGTTTCAGAATTCCGGTCATCAACGAATATGGTTCGGCCGAACTCGACATCATCGCGCTTGAGAACCCAGAAGGCATTTGGAAAATAAATGCAGAAACCTTATTCGTCGAAATCCTTGATGAAAATGGCAAGGTTTTACCCAATGGTGCGGAAGGTCGAATTGTAGTGACCTCGCTGTTTAACAAAGCGCATCCGATGATTCGGTATGAAGTGGGCGACATTGGTATTCTTGATGAAAAAAGCACCCTTAAAAATCCGATTCTCAAAAAACTGATCGGACGTACCAACGATGTCGCGATGTTGCCAAGCGGAAAAAAATCACCAGGTATGACGTTCTATTCGATTACCAAAAAGCTTTTTAACGACGAAGGCAAGGTCAAAGAATTTGTAATTACCCAAACGAAAAGAGATACTTTCGTAATCGAATATGTAAGCGAAATCGAATTTACAGTAGCGGAAATCGAAGTAATACAAAAAGTATTTTCGGATTTCCTCGAACCTGGCCTACACTATATCTTTATCCGAAAACCATTTTTAGAAAGAGCCAAGAGCGGCAAACTCAAGCAATTCAGATCATTGGTGTAACTTCAATTTTTAAATAGCGACAGTTTTCTTAAAAAGGATAAGTGCGTTCTTATAGCTGTTCTTTTGGCATTGGCGGTAGTTCAGCGCAACGCATTGTACAATCGGTTAAGAAGCTAATGGTGGTGAAAGATATGGTTCCGCGAAAGCGAGCACCGAAAAATCGTGGGCCGTTTTATCAGTGAACGCGGCGCCTTTCGACGCGGTTTTTTGCCTTTTGTTCGCAACTAACAGCTTACAATTATTCCCATAAACTACACTACCTTTTTGGTATAAAACGGTTTGATGAGCAATTGAACAAACAGGAAACCGCACATACAAAGCAATGATACAAAAACGCCGAACTGATGAAACAACCGGTAAACTGTGAAATTGTGTTGTAGCAGCTTAACTTTGGATGACGAAATCGAATCCTGCCGAACTCTATAAAAGGCCAAGCTTTCTGGAACGGGTTTGGCTTTTCGGATCTTTTTCAAAATCGTCAGCCACACCATCCAATCCTGTCGTTTGCGAATATGCGAAATTGGAATTTTGCCGAAATAATCGACATCGTAAATGCCAGTGAGATTGCCGACAAAATTGCAAAAAAACAATTGAAAGTAATGTAATGTTTGTGGCGCTTCAATTCTTTTATCGAGCGAATTTCCGTCCTCATCGATACAGTCATAAAATGAGAACGTAAATGGCTCACCGGTCGATGCCATAAAATTGATCTGTTTTTCAAGTTTTGTAGGTTTCCACAAATCGTCCGAATCGAGAAACGCTATATATTTCCCTTTTGCCATTTTGATCGCTTCGTCGCGTGCCATACCGGCGCCTGAGTTGTGGTGCAATTTATAGAATTTGATTCTGTCGTCCTTTTCGACAAAACGCTCAACAATCTTAGCGGTCTCATCTGCGGATGCATCATCGACTATGATCATTTCCCAATTACTATGCGTTTGGCTTTGTATGGAAGCAATCGTTCCAGCAATATATTTTTCGGAGTTGTACGTGGGCGTAATTATGGATACTAACGGCGTTTCCATTTTTAGTAAGCTTTATCTTCGCCTTTAAAAATATTAATGACCGTTTGCACAATGATCTTAATGTCGAGGATAAGTGACCAGTTTTCGATATAAAACACGTCGTATTTAATGCGGTTGATCATGTCCTCATCGGTTTCAATTTCACCACGGAAACCGCGAACCTGAGCGAGTCCGGTGATTCCAGGTTTTACATAGTGACGCACCATGTAGCGCTTGATTTTGCTTCCATATGCTTTGTTTTGTGACCAAAGGTGTGGCCGCGGTCCAACAACCGACATGTCGCCGAGCAACACGTTAAGAAACTGAGGCATCTCATCGATACTTGTTTTGCGCATGAATCTTCCAATCTTGGTGACGCGCGGGTCATTTTTGGACGCTTCCCTTTCGGTAGTCTTATTGATTTGCATTGAGCGAAACTTGTAGCAGAAAAATTCTTTTTCGTCTATTCCGGGTCGGCCCTGCTTGAAAAAAATAGGGCCACGTGACTCGAGTTTGATCAAGATAGCCAGTACCGGAATTAGCCATGATAATAACCCGAAAATGATGACCAACGAAAAAACAATGTCGAAAGCTCTTTTAAAAGCTTTGGTAATTGGATCGTGCAACATGGTCTTGCGCAGCGAAAGCACCGGGAAAAATTCGTAATAATCAATTTTGAGGTTCTTGGAAAAGATTTCTTTGGTATCGGGAATAAACTTGATTGCACGGTTGTTTTCATTGGCGAAATCGACAAGATCCTTGAGTTGGTCATTGGTGATTTCATTGAGCGAGCAGTAAATTTCATCTACCTTCTGTTCAATTACAAAATCGGGTAGCGCATCTAATTTACCTGAAATATTGGGATTTGATTTTTTATCGGAAAAGAATCCGAGGAAGCGGTAACCATAATCATTTCGTGTTTCGAAAAGTTCCTTTAGCCGAATCGATTCGGGCGTATAACCGATGATTACGGCATTTCTAAAGTTGCTTCCGGTAACGATTCGGTACTTTTTAAGGTAGTAAAACAGTAAGTATTTGACTATGATAATAATCGTAAAGCTACAAACCATAAAATAAGCAACTCTTTTTCCGCTAAAGATGACCTCTTTTGAAAACGGGAAAAAGGCAATGATCACTAGTAAAAACAAAATGGCCTGCTTGATGATTTTCGAAACGATTTCTACTGGCGTCGTAAACCGGTAAATCTCGTAAAACTTGACAACGAAAGCGATAAGTCCCCACGCCAACGTTTGGTAAAGCACGTAATAAAAGCTGTTGAGCTTGAGTTCCTGAAAAAAGAATAAACACAATGAGGTAACGACCGCTAAGTCTAGAAGGATACTTATTGGCCTGATATATTTTGAATATCTTCCTGTTTGTGATGCAGTCATATTAATGAATATATCCTGTAAAATCTTTGTGTTCCTCTTTTAAAAGTTCTTCGTTCGACAATGATTTGAAATATTCATAAGTGATTTTCATGCCTTCGCTACGCGACACTTTCGCTTCCCAGCCTAATAAGGCTTTGGCTTTGGTAGTATCGGGTTGTCTTTGCAACGGATCGTTCATTGGCAGCGGACGGTATACGATTTTCTGTGTCGTTCCTGTAAGCTTGATGATTTCCTCAGCAAAATCTTTGATCGTAATCTCATCGGGATTGCCAATATTGACCGGGTAAATATAATCGGAATGTAATAATTTGTAGATGCCTTCGACCTGATCGTCAACATAGCAGAAAGATCGTGTTTGTGAGCCGTCGCCAAAAATGGTGAGATCTTCACCGCGCAATGCTTGTCCGATAAAGGCGGGAATAACACGTCCGTCGTTTAGGCGCATTCTCGGACCATAAGTATTGAAAATTCGAACAATTCTGGTTTCTACACCATGAAAAGTGTGGTAAGCCATGGTGATGGATTCTTGAAAACGTTTGGCTTCGTCATATACGCCACGCGGACCGATAGTATTTACGTTTCCGTAGTATTCCTCGGTTTGCGGATGCACGAGCGGATCACCGTATATTTCAGAAGTCGATGCAATTAAAATCCGTGCTTTTTTCACACGCGCCAAACCTAACAAATTATGTGTTCCTAATGAACCGACTTTTAATGTTTGGATTGGAATTTTTAAATAGTCTATCGGACTCGCAGGCGATGCAAAATGCAAGATATAATCGAGGCTTCCCGGAATGTGTACGAATTTGGTAACGTCGTGGTGGTAGAACTCGAAGTGTTTGTTTTTGAAAAGATGCTCTATGTTTTTTAAATCTCCGGTAATTAGGTTATCCATACCGATAACGTAATATCCTTCTGCTATAAACCGGTCGCATAAATGGGATCCTAAAAAACCTGCTGCTCCGGTAATTAGTATTCTTTTCATTGTATAGTCTTTATTGTTTTTGGGGCCGAACAATCATATTTCCGCTGTTAAAAAGGCAATACATAATCGTAAAGAAAACGATTCCCCTTTGTCGCGATAAAAATGATTCTGTCAAAAATAAACTTATCATTAGAACTGCAAAAGAAATATGCATAAAATCTTTCGACTTTAACGCATTTTTTATATTGATGAAAAGTAGGATAATCAGTAAAATCAATCCCAAAACACCAAGTTCGGCAAAAACCTGAACGTATTCATTGTGGAAATTTTTGCGTCCATATTCCTCATATAAATTGTGCTCGATACTTTTCTCGCGAATCTTAAAGTCGGTGGCATTGAGACCGTAACCAGTTAATATTCCAAGATCTTCCTGCAGCATTTCTGTAAAAATCCGTATTTGATAAACTCTAAATGCAGTCCCGGGGAAATAGTCGTTCGGGGCAAATTTGTCTTTTGTCCACGCATCCATTACACTTACGTTGTAGACTTTCCCACTTTCATCGCTGATGTCATGATTGATACTGTTCTCATGGACATTCGATTCAAATTCGATCCACAGCCTTTCCTTGATCCTCGAACTCAGAACTGCAATCAGGATGACAAAAAGGACGATTCCCCATTTGATCAGCTTTCCTTTGGGCCGCGAATTAAAGTACCACAAATAATAACACGACAACAAACCAAAGACAATGAGGATGTTTTTGGAAGATAATAAAATAAGCAAGATGGTCAATAAAATCATCGAACTGATCTCTAATGCCGATCTTGAAGATTTGGTAATAAAATAGAAAAGGGCAACAACAACATAGGTTGACACGTGAATGGCGTTGACATCTTCAGTAACGAGTTCGTGATAGAAAAATACATCGGTAATGTGCGTAAGGAAAAATCTGACGATGCTTTTGGCTAAATAAAATAGCGTAAAAACCACCATGCCATAGCTGTAGTATTTGAAGATAATTCTTTTTTGTTTTTTGGATAATTCCGGCAGCAACATAAATGCGAACGGAATCAGTAGTAAGGGAAGCCCTTTGGAAACCGCCCTTAACGTCGCACTGCTATCATGTGTCCAAAGCAACGAAAGCGCCATCAGCAAGAATAGTGAGATCGGAAAAATGAGGTTTTTTTCGAGTGTAAAATACTGCTTCTTAAAGGTGAAAAGGGCGTAGGCCGCAAACAACCCCAATGAAATACTATTAAAAGCATAGCTCAATGGAATACACCACAAAATCAACACGATCAGCATAACCGCAGGATTTTTGCTATTTTCCTGCTTTAGGTCGCGAAAGGCAAGCTTCAAATAATTGGAGGTATTGGCCATTGATTTTTTCCCAGTTATATTCGTTTACAATTGCATTGAAATTAGTTTCTACCATTGGCAAGTTATCACTTTTTTTGATGGTTTTCAAAATGTTTTTGACCTCATCGGGATTTGAAAAGTAATAGGCATTGTCCTTTAATACGCCCTTGTTAAAGTCGTTGTTGTGCGCGATTACCAAAGCTTTGGATGCCATCGCTTCCAATAATGACGGATTGGTTCCGCCCACAGAATGCCCATGGAAATAAAGGTTTGAAAAACACCTCAGGTTATCAAGATGTTCAAGGTTATACACGCCGCCGATAAAACGGATATGAGGGAAAAATTTGAATTTATTTTTGAGATATTCGCCATATTTAGTGTTGTGGTTTCCAATCACAAGTATCGTTGTTTTATCACCTTCGTTGAGTGAAACGCCGGTGAGCACCATATCAAGATTATTCTCGGGTTCGAATCGCGCCATAATCATATTATAATCGGATTTCTCAACGTGATATTCTGCGATTATCGATTCGTTCTGATTGCGGAATGGATGGGCGCCATAAGCGATAAAGGTCGACTCTTTCTTGTATTGTTTCATTAAAAAAGTCTTGATGCCCAATGAATCAGATACCAAGTAATCACTGCTGATTGCTGCCAACCTTTCTGCGAATTTAAGAAACTGCTGTACAGGCCTTGAATACTTAGTGCGCTTCCACTCGAGCCCGTCCATATTGGTAATAATAATTGGTTTTTTGGGCAACAGGAAAAACCAGACCGAATTGCTCGTATAGCCCAATTGAAGGATAATGTCGAAATTCCTCTTGCGAGAATCAATGATACAGTTGTAATCATAGATGAACTGACCGAAGGTTCCCAATTTATTCTCTGGGTCATTTTGGTGGATGATGTGTACGCCGTGAAAACTTTTCTCCTGAAAAGGATGATTGTGTGAATTATAGACATACACTTCATGTCCTTTTTCGACGAGATAAACCGAAAAGAATTCGGCGAATTGCTCAAAGCCTCCGTAATAGTTTGGTACGCCGCGGGTTCCCAGAATGGCTATTTTCATTGCAATTGGTTCGGTTCGATTTTTTCGAAGTGCAAACTTAACAAAATAACCGCAACCTACAACTCGAAAACACAGTTTTAGCGATAGAGAACCACGAAATCTGCAACATATCTTTTGAGTGAAAATACCGCCAAAGCGCGCTGGTTGCCTTTGGTTCCCATCGCGGTTCGAAGTGTTTTATTTTTGATCAATTCCAACAGAGCCTGTGCCAGTTTTTCCTGATCGTTGGGAGCAACTAAAAAGCCCGTCTCTCCCTCAATGATAATTTCTGTAAGTCCGCCGTGATTCGCGCCCACAACCGGCTTTGAGGCGAGCATCGCTTCAATCGCTACTAACCCGAAGGGTTCGGGTTCGGTCGAAGGAACTGCGGCAATGTCAATGCTATCCCAAATTTTCCAAATGTCATTTCGGAACGGCAGAATCGTAACCTTATCTTCCAAACCGTACGCCTTTATCTTTTCCACAAGCATATTCTTGAAAACTTCCTGATTGGGCGGCGCCGAACCGACGAAAACGAGTTTAACCGGAAGCCCTGTTTGCGCAATGTCACTGAAAGCACTCAATAACAACTGCTGCCCTTTCCAACGGCTGATCCTGCCCACAAGCACAATCACGATCTCATCGCTCGTTGCATTAAAACTATCCTTTCGCAACTGTATAATCTCCGTTTCGGTTGAAACCGCTTCGGTGCGGTCGAAACCATTGAGTACTACTTTTGATTTGGAGATCATGGCAGGTTTCTTATTTACCATAAAATCACAGGTTGCCTGTGAATTGAACACTACAGTATGTGCAAAATAATCGACTAATTTAGGGTAAAGGTCGCTGATGAATTTCGGATGTTCGACAATTTCATGTACGTGCCAAAGATGCTTGATTCTGAAACGTTTTGCATATAAAGCACCAATGAGAACAGCTAGCGTATTGGAATGTACAAGATCAATCTTACGGCCTTTGAGTTGTTTGCGAATAATTTTAAATGCATTGAAAATTTGCAATGGCATCGAGAGCAGGTTTCCAATAGCAAACATTTTTCTCGAAATTTTCAATACCGGGGCGATGATGATTTCAATTCCAGCTTTTTCGAGTTCAGTGTACAACGGACCTTTAAAAGGTAGTACGACTATCGGGTGGAAACCTTTATCCTTGATTTCGGCAACCAGATAAAGCAACGTCTTATCGGAACCGTATAATTCTGCCGACTGGTGAATGTATAATATATTCTTCATCTACGATTCTTCTTTTTTAATTACCATTTCTATGTAACAGATCAGGAATCCGATGAGGACCGACTTGTTGTCAAGCAGGTTATAAACGCCCATGAAAACCCAATTTGAAAAAATCAGGAATATGCCGGTACCAACCAACAACAGGTTGATATTGGTCACAATCGGGATGCTTGCCCTGCGCTGTTTGAACATAAGAAAAATGGAGCAGAGGTAAAAGAAAATCCCCAGCAGCCCCGACTTTAGGAAAATCGTCATAAAGCCATTGTGGAGGATTGAAATATATCGCAGCATCATATCGCCAAGCCAGACTTCGCGTTTGAGGTCAATGCGCGAACCCATTCCGGCGCCAAAAATAACCGTCGGCATTCCTTGCCCTACCATTTGCTTGACCGTGTGGATATTTTCGTAAGAGCGGTAATTGTCGTTGAAATCTCTCCAGTCTTCAGCATTTATTTTTGTTTTAAATGCTTCTTGTGGTGCAATCTTAATCTTGTAAAGCAGCGTCTCAATTCCGGGTCCGTTTCTTTTCGGGTTGACATACAAAATTGCGCTGTATCCCAAAATCACGGTTAGGATGAGTGTGGTTACCACAATTATAGAAGTTTTATTGATTTTAAAATAGCCCTTCATGGCAATTGCTAAAATCGCAAACTGAATGAAATTAGTCCGCGCCATATACATTAAACTAGAAACTCCCACCAAAACCGTAAACCAAAATATCCTTTTTCGCGAAAAATCGAGTTCAAATTTTTTATGAAACAACAGGATAACGACCGCATATACTTCAAAATCGCTAAAGAAACCGCTTCGCAAACGAATGGTGTTTACGTCGACCGCACCCCTGAAAATCATCGCATAAACAATTGTAATAAGGTGGATGCAAGCGATAATCACACCGGCAACAACAATGGTTTCGAATGCCTTTTTAAAATTATGTTTGCACAACTGGTATCCGATAAAGGTCCCGAAAATAGGTTTAATTAGATAAGTAATGTCCCGAATGATATAGTATGTTGGATAATCCCTGGTCAGCATGACGATAAAGGCGATCGCCATTATGGCAATAAAGCAACTCGCGTATTTTAGGATCTGATAAGAATAATGCTGTTGCACCGTCGCCAAAACTGCTATCGACCACACGGCAAAGGTCAGTTCATAGTTGTTCCACATCGGCACTGCAATGCACAAAGCGAAAAGAAATTGGTACAAGTATCTTTTGGGAAGCACTACGCTCATAGCGATTTAATAACTTTAGCCGGAACCCCGCCGATGATACAATTGTCCGGATATACACCGTTAACCACCGCGCCTGCCGCCACAACCGAATTGTCTCCAACGACACAGCCATCGAGAAAAGTTACTTTGGCGCCCACCCAAACGTTATTACCAATTTTGATTCCTTTTGAAGTAACGCCTTGTTCACGGATGAGTTTTGTAGTATCTAGAAAATTGTGATTCTCCGAGTGAAAGCTGATGTACGATCCCATAATTACGTCATTGCCGATCTCAATTCCACCTGCTGCGCCAAAATGCGTAAAGTCGCCGATGGCGGAATTGTTGCCCATTTTAAGCCCTTTTCCATATTTAGACAAATGACTTGTTGCTGTCAGATTTGAAAAAGCGCCGATTTTAACGCAATCGCCAAAAACGATTTTTTCGGAAGAAAATCCGTCGATCGTACAATGTTTATCGATGGTAACACTATGTCCGAAAATTATATTGTTTGAATTGTAAATTCGCGTATTGCAGCCAACATATACTTTGCGCCCGGTTTTGGAAATGCCGCGAACGAGCATGAAGACTCTGCGGGAAAGGGTGTAGAAAATCAGTTTATCCGGAATATTAGGGTCAATCGTATAGCTTTTGCCTGATTTACTGAGCAGTTTCTGAAATATGCTTTTTATCATTTCCTTTTCATACTATTTAAAAACCGGATTGATGCCTGAATTTTTTAAATCTTTCCAAAAGTACACTTTTTGGTCTAACCAGAAAAGAAGCAGTGCGTTTTTCTAAACTGTCTGTGGCGTTATCCTACGGCGGAGGTTTACATAATATAGCACGACCGTTGCGGCCTCGGTCAGGATCAAGGTGAGCAGTACGCCATAAATTCCGTAAGATGGCAACAGGATAATCATGGCTGCGAGATTGACAAATACCATGGTCATTGTAATGGTGACGTAACGTTTTTGTTGGTTGAAACCGAGTAGCAATTGTTTGAGCGGAATGGAAATGCCCATCGCAAGCGGAATGAGTACGGCAAGCTGTAATAGTTCGCTAATCTCGTGAACTTCAGTTTTTGAGAAATACAATACTGCTTCTTCCGAAAACACATAAATGGCCGCCATAGAAAGCGCGATAAAAAGCAGATTTGCGCCGTTGTAAGTTTTCCAGAACGACATTGCGTCTCGCAAATTCTGTTCGAGAAGGTAACACACTCTCGGATAAACAAAGTTGAAAAATAAGAGGATATAAGTTTTAAAAACTACAATAATCTGCTCGACGATTTTGAATTGCCCGGCCATGAGGTTGTTGCCAAAAAATCCGATCAACATAATTGGTGCATACATTTGCAGTGAGACAAAGATTTGGGAGAAAAAAATGGAGAAATTCCCTTTGAGCAGTGAGACGACATCTTCTTTTTGGGTGTTTGCAAATGTAAATTGATGCTTCCGCATCACATACAAAAGCGCAATCGCGTTGGCAGTAATGGTTCCGATTCCCCACCACAGATTGATAAAAATATAATCGCCTTTGTCGTGAATAAAAAAAAAGATTCCGAAAAGGTAAATTAACTTCGAAAAAATCGTAAGAATGGTAATCCACTTGAAGTCCTCTACGCCTTGAAGGAACCAGGTTGGATTGAGGAATTGACCGACCAATATTGGAAGCCCAAGAAAAAATAGTGGTTTCTCGGTATTGAAAAACGGAACAAAATAAAATACTGAAGCCGTACAGATCAAAACTGCTAAAAGTAAAATCAGTTTGGCGGTAAAGGTTGTGATGAAAGTCTGCTCTAAAGCTATTGTGTTTTCCCTGTTAACGGCAACTTCCTTGACACCGATGATATCTGAACCATAATCGATAAAAACCATAATGAAAAATGAAATGGCCATCCCGATGCTGGCTTTTCCGTAATTCTCGACACCACAAATCGAAATGATATAAGGGATAACCAATAGCGGCGTGATCAGGTTAAAACCCTGGCCCATTCCGTAAATAACCAGATTGCTATTCTGTTTATTGGTTAACAATGCGATGATTTTTTCTTTCACGCTGAGGCTGTCGGTATTTTGGAATTATCGTGTGAAATAAAAAAAAGCCATAAATTAAACTGTAATTTAACCTATGGCTTGTCTGTATTTATAAAAATTCTTACTTCGTTAGCTTTGCAATTTCGTCAACCAATAGTTGTTGCGGATAGTAAAAATGGGTAAAAGTACCTTTAGGATCTTTGAGGAATTTGATCGTTCCATTTGCTGCGTCAACTTCGGTTTGAACATCTTTATTCGGGATAAAGTATTTCATGAAATCGGAACCTTTGAATTCGAAGTCTTTCCCGTAATAACTTACTTTAAATTTGCTAAGCGTTACATCGCCTTGTTCCTCGCCTTTTTTGATACCAAAATCAACGCGAATATGTGTTGGGATAATTTCTTCCGAAAGATTCAATACAACAGTTTGAGTTGCTGCCTGTCCTTTAACGCCTGTCCAAACTGCATGATCGCCATCAAATTTAATCGATCCGTCTTCAGTATAGTATAATGGAAAATCATCATTTTTCTCTGCAACAACATCAAGGGTTACGCTAAAATTTTGCTTTACCTCAACTTTTGGGGCAGTATCTTCGGATTTTTTAGCATCAGATTCTTTTTTACATGAGGTCATTCCGAGCGCAATAATAGTAGCAATAATTAAAAATTTCGTTTTCATCTGATTTTTTGATTTTTAAAGTGCAAACTTATATAAAATTATTAAATGTTTGCAAACAACGGCGGTAATATATTCCATCATGCTTATTTTTTTTTGATTTTGATGCTATAAATAACCACGTTCCGGTCTTGTCCATCCATTGCAATGTCATTGTCAAAAATGAGTTGAATTCTAGCCTGTTGGTCGTTTTCAATTGTAAACGGGAAAGTATGTGTCTTGCCCGAAGGTATCTCACTCATGAAAAAATCACCAATGATCTTACCATTTAACCTTACTTTTAGGTGCGCATTCTCATTATTTATCGGATGCGCCGGTTGACTATTTCCGTTGAGGACCAACTCATATTTGCCTTTGCGGATTGGGAACAGTGTTGACCTTGCATTAGAATTGCTAAACATCATCAGATTACCCTGACCGTCAAATGAAACGTGGGAGAACATGCCTAGGTCTAGGTCTGCACCAATATTTGATAAACCTTTGCTTTTAGGAACATAATAATGCGCCCAGGAATCATAATATTCGAGTTGCTCTTTTTTAACAAAATACTTCTCCAGATAAGCTTTGTCTGTTGCGCTTAGCGCATACGGACGCGCATTGGCATCTGCATACCAAAATGCCTTGTGGCTGGTGGAATTGTTTTTGAGCCCGGTAATATATTCTTCAAAAGTGCTTCCTTCTATTTTCTGATTGGGATTGTCCCTAAAAAAATATGGAAATACCCAACTATAATGGGTGACAATTTTTGCATTGTTGGTGTTTTTAGTTCTGATCTCATTGGTCAGTTCGCGCAGTTGCGTTTTGGATATGGCAGTGTAATATTCCTTAACCAAAAAAATGTCGGCGAGACTTGTCACTATAAACGCGCCTAGTGCAATTTGACGAAACGCTTTGTTTTGGATCGAATCAATCCCAATAGCGGCCATGAGAATGAAAACCGGAACAATATTGATGAAATAGCGCGCGACCATTATCGAGATATCGAGATACGATTTCACGAGCGGAATGGCTATAGAAATAAGGAGCCATGGAAACAAAATAATCGCGCTATACAGCAATTTAGTGTCAATGATTTCCGAATGGGTTTGTACAGGTTGCTTATTCTTGAAAAGGCTTAGGAGATAATAGAATGCAAACACGGTTATCATTAATAGTATCCAGTTTGAATTGCCGAAGAAATCTTTAATGATGATAAAAACGGTATCCCAAGTCGGTTCAGGAACCCAAAAAGAAGTTATTTTTCCAAGCTGCATAATCGCGTCATACGTCGGCCACACAAACAGAAGTGTAACCATTCCAGAAAAAAAACAACTGATAAAAAACAATTTTCGTTGCTGTCCAGGCGTTTTTATTAGGAAAAAAAGTAGTATCAGATACTGTGCGAACAAAGCCGTGAATCCAAAGAAATGGGAATTGATGGTGAGCCCGGCAAATATGCCATAAAAAATCGCGTTTTTATAGGTTGGCTTTTTAATAAACGCCGAAAGCCTGTAGAATGCAAGCACCGTAAATAAAAAGAACAAACCGTAGGATCGCGCTTCCTGCGAGAACAACAGTTGGTAAAAATTGAGCGTCGTCAACGCGGCCGCCATTAAGCCTACTCTTTTATTGTAGATTTCTTTGCCTAGCAAATACATCGCATAGACGCCAAAAATTCCGATAACCGCCGAGAGCATCCGTGCTACGAAAGTGGTGTCGCCAAAAATGACCAAACTGTATTTGAGTAACAAAAAATAAAGGTGTGGAAAAGATTCCCAAAATAGAACGCTGTCGTAAAATTGTTTAAAGGTAAGGTTCGGATTGGCGTCGTTCATGCTGAGCACCTCGTCGAGCCAAAGGCTTTGGTAATCGATATGGTAAAACCGGAGTGCGGCAGCCATCAACAAAATTATGGTGAGCCAATAATGCTTCTTATACCAAACGCCTACTTTCATTGTATCTGCTTTAATTTATCCTTGTTTTCTGTAGAAATCGCCGCGAGAAAAATATTTTTCGACAAAGCAATACACCAGGATGAAAAAATACCTGCTGCCCATTTCTTTAATCTTTAGCTTGGAAACACCATATTTTCTATTGGTCCAGGAATTGGGCACAACGGTATAGGAATAGCCTCGAATAATCGCTTTCAAAGGAAGTTCTATAGTAAGGTTGAAATGCGGCGAAAGTATGGGTTTTACTCCGTCAATGACTTCTCTTTTATACAATTTAAAAGCATTGGTTGTATCGTTGTATTTGATGCGCATCACTGTCCTGATGATGGCATTGGCAATCCGGTTAATCACTTTTTTAACAAACGGATAGTCGATAACTTTTCCACCTTTGATAAAGCGGCTGCCGAAAACACAATCATAATTGCCTTCGATCATTTTAGTATAGAAACGGATTAGGTCATAGGGTGAATCCGATAAGTCGGCCATCATCACGGCGACGCAATCACCGGAAAAACGATCTAAGCCGTAACGCACGGCATAGCCAAATCCGTTCGGACCGTGATTGGTTTCATATTTTACCGACGGGTATTTCTTTGCCAACGCTTCCAAAACCTGTAACGTGCCATCTTTGGAGTTGTCATTGACAATAAAAATCTCATGGTCGATGTTAACCTTCGCAAACGCCTGCTCGATTTGATCGACCGTTTCGGTGATAGATTCTTCTTCGTTATAGGCGGGCATTACTATACTTAACTTCATTAATTCTTATTGCTGGTCGCGATATAAATCTGATTCAAAATATCATTGATGTTGTACTTCCAAGTCCAATTGGGATAATGTGCTTTGAATTTTGACACATCGCTGATCCACCAGATGTGGTCGCCGATACGGTTGGCTTCGGTATATTCATAATTCATTGGCTTTCCGGTAATTTGCTCGCACATTTCAATCGCTTCCGCCATCGAGCAGTTTGAAAACCTTCCACCGCCGGCATTGTAAACTTCGCCCTGCCGCGGATTCTGGTAAAAATGCCAGAACATATTGACCAAATCCCAACTGTGAATGTTATCGCGTACCTGTTTTCCGTGGTAACCGAAAACGGTATACTTGTCTCCTGTGATCGCACATTTCATCAAGTAAGAAAGAAAACCGTGCAACTTGGTTCCCGAATGATTCGGACCCGTTAGGCAACCTCCGCGGAAAACTCCGGTGTTCATTCCGAAATATTTTCCATATTCCTGCACGAGCACATCGGCTGCAACTTTAGACGCACCAAAGAGTGAGTGTTTGGTTTGGTCGATACTCATTTTCTCATCAATCCCTTCTGTAAAATAAGGATGTGATTCGTCAATTTCCCAACGTTTTTCACCTTCAATCAAAGGCAAAAAATTCGGCGTTTCTCCGTATACTTTATTTGTTGATGTAAAAATGAAAGTTGCCTCCGGACAATGTAATCGTGTCGCTTCGAGCATATTCAATGTTCCATTGGCATTTACTGTAAAATCGACAAGCGGAGCCGAAGCTGCCCAGTCATGGCTTGGTTGTGCCGCGGTATGAATGACGAGTTTGATATCCGATTTGTATTTTCCGAAGATTTCTTCAAGCTGTTCCATATTGCGGATATCGGCATGGTGGTGCTCAAAGTTCGGCGTCGACTCCATCAATTTTTTGGTATTCCATTCGGTAGAAGCATCGGCACCAAAAAATTCCTGGCGCATGTTGTTGTCAATTCCGACGATTTTATCAAATTTTGAGGCGAAGAAAGAAACGGATTCGCTTCCGATAAGTCCGGAAGAACCGGTGATAATACAAATGTTCATTGTCGTTATTTATTTTTTGCCTGATGACAGGACAGTAGCTATTTTAAAATTTTCTCTAATTGCGCTTCATTGTTTTTGATCCACTCGAAAATATCGGCAAATACCGTTTCAACATTTTTTCGAGGTTTCCAACCTATTTCGCTTTCTATTTTTGAATTGTCGGTCACAAACATTCGAAGATCGGCTGGCCTGGTTTGCATTTCGGACGAAATGGGAATCTTATTTCCGGTAATTTTTTCGCAAATGGCGGTCATTTCCAACAATGATGCGCTATTTTCCAATCCGCCACCAACATTATAAATCTTTTCGTTGAATTTCTCAATATTATGGATCTGCATGTCAATAAGTGCGACAAGGTCGTCGACGTGTAAAATGTCCCGCACTTGTTTACCTGTTCCGCCATAGCCGATATAACTCAGCGACTGCTTCCAATAATGTTTTGCCATCCAAAGTGTGACAACGCCCTGATCGGTTTTCCCCATTTGCCTCGGACCTGCGATAACGCCAAATCTAGTGACTGCCGCCTGCAATCCGTAGAATGCTGCATATTCCCTAATGAACATTTCTGAAGATAATTTGGTCGTACCGTAGAACGAACGCGCGCCGTCAAGTGTAAGATTTTCTGCAATTCCCGCAGCGGAAATTCCGGCTTCAGTTTGATCTGCCGCAAAAGCAAAGCGGGTTTTCTCTTCGATAAAATTTGCCTTTTCAATTGCTGCAATCGGATATACCCTGCTTGTTGACAAGAATATCAGTTTGGCATTGTATTTAAGACAGGCATTGAAACAGTTGATCGAGCCGTAAAGGTTGTTATTGATGACATAAGTCGGATCAGAATCCAATCCGGCGGTAACTGATGGTTCAGCAGAAGCCTCCACGAGCACATCGAAATCTCCAATAGCTGCTAAATCCTCCGCATTGCGAATGTCTCCGTGAAAAAAAGGAATTCCGCCTTTTTGAAAATCGGCGAGGTTGAGTTCGGAGCCTCGTCTTTTCAGGTTGTCGAAGGCTACAATTGAATATTCGGGATATTTTTCTTTCAACTGCAGGCACAAAGTGGAGCCTACAAATCCCGCACCTCCGGTAACAACAATTTTTAGCATAGATCGATCTTTTTTTTATTGCACGCTTTTTTTGATGTCGGCTATTATATTTTTAGGACTGCCTTTAATTTGTGGCGTAAAACTATTTCATTTTTATGAAACCGAGTAATTTTTTTCGTAAAATCAAGTAATTTTAATGTGCAAATGTGCAGTTGCTAGCTTAGAAGTAGCTGTGTAACTCAGTAATGGTATTAAATCATGTTACGTACACATTAAGAACAGTTCTTCTTTACGTTAAATTTTATACCTTTTGTTTATAAGGCTGTTTTCCCCGAATATCAGTTTACAAGTAAAACAAAAAACCAAACTCCATTAAGTTCTGCGTAAAAGCGTCACAAAACTGCATTTCAAAGAAGAAATTAGCGGTACACCGATATTACGGCAATCTTTATTTATTGTAAAGTTATTTATTTATAATTTTACATCCTTATAATCAATATCTTAATCAACATGAAAAAAATTACCCACTTTTTCATTTCATTATTTTTACTGTTTTTTACCCATACAGTCGTTTCTCAGGGTGTTGTAATCAATGAAATTTTAACTTCCAACACCACTATAAATCAGGATGAGGATGGCACTTATCAGGATTGGGTAGAGTTATATAATGCCGGTGGCGCCTCAGTAAGCCTACTGGGTTATGGTTTGACCGATGATGCCACGGTTCCTTTCAAATGGACTTTTCCAAATGTAACACTCGGCGCCGGACAGTATTTACTGGTTTGGTGTTCTGATAAAAACAGGACCACGCCGGGACAGCCATTGCATACCAACTGGAAAATCAGTTCTTCGGGTGAAGCCATTACGCTAACCAATGCTTCCGCCGTAATTGTAGATGTAGTGCCCGCAACAGCAATCGTTCAAAATATTTCTTACGGACGATTACCCAACGGAACTGGAAGTTTTACGTTCTTCGCCGCAGTCACTCCTAATGCAGTAAATTCAACTACGGGCTATTCAGAAGTATTGAGTCCACCCACATTTTCGCAAAACTCGGCTTTCATGACTACAGGATTTAATCTGTCCTTATCTACCACTGTTGCTGGCGCCACAATATTGTACACGCTAGATGGGTCGGAGCCTAATATGTCGAACCTCGGGGGAACCACTTACAGTTATAAAAATAAGTACCCGTTTCTTCCCGGACAAATATCGGGACCGCTACTGAACAAAAATTTCAGGACATTGCAATATAGCGTTCCGATTGCCATTGCCGATCGCTCGGCACTGCCTAACAAAATAGCGGCAATTTCCACAACGTATCATTTTACGCCAACGTATATTCCGGCTGCTCCCATTTTTAAAGGAACGGTCGTACGGGCAAAATTGGTGAAACCGGGCGCACTCGACAGCAAAACGGTAACCGAATCTTATTATATTTCCCCGCAGGGCACGACACGTTTTTCATTACCCGTTGCTTCATTGAGCATCGACGAGAACAAACTCTTTGATTACAATGATGGTATTATGGTGGCCGGTGTGGATTTCGATGTGTGGAGATTGGCCAACCCCACCGAAGATGCACCAAGCGAAGGCAACGTCGCGAACTTTTTCCGCCGCGGCAGGGAAAATGAAAGGGTTACCAATTTTACTTATTTTGTGAACGGTGCCGAAGTGCTAAATCAGGATGTTGGGCTTCGTATTCATGGCGGTTCTTCTCGGACGTATCAGAATAAATCGTTGACCGTATATTCCAGATCAGATTATGGTGATGACACTATGAGCTATCAATTCTTTGGCGATCAAACATTTAACAATTTCAAAGGTTTGGTATTGCACAACTCTGGTAATGATTTCGACCAAACGATGTTCCGCGATGCGCTTTGCCACAAATTATCCAAATCCCTCAACTTTACTACTAAAGGATACCAACCCGCAGCTACTTTCATTAATGGGGAATATTGGGGATTATTGAGCTTCCGCGATAAAATTGACGATGACTATTTCGATAGGGTTTACAATATTGCCAAAACAGATATACAGGTTCTTGAAAACGAATACTGGCTTGTGGAAGGCGACGGATATGATAATTATTTGGAGATCGTAAACTATATCACAAATAATTCACTGACCGTACAAGCTAATTACAATTATATGCTGACGCGTATCGATCCCGAAAGTTTTAAAGATTATTTTATTTCCAATATTTTCCTCGAGAATGCCGACTGGCCCGTAAATAACATCGTTTACTGGAGGAAAAACACCACATACACACCGGGTGCGCCTTACGGACACGATGGAAGATGGCGTTGGATGGCGCACGATATGGATGATACTTTCGGAATTTCGAATGATAACATCAACCTCAATAGCCTCGCCGACGCGACAGCAGTAAACGGCCCGGTATGGCCAAATGCCCCGTGGTCGACTTTATTATTGCGCAAGATGCTTGACAATACCGGATTCAAGACTGAATTTATAAACCGTTTTGCTGATTTGCTTAATACCTCTTTCCTAAGCTCGAGAATGCTGTCTGTAATGACGGCAATGAAAACGCAGCTTGATCCTAACGCACCGGAACACTTTGCAAGATGGGATGCGCCAGTCGATGGTGAGGACTGGGATTATTTTGTGGGACGCCAAACGCAATTCATCAACTTGCGTCCTGCGATACAAAGAACGCACATCCGTTCCAAATTCGGAATTGCATCGAATATCAATGCGACGCTCAATGTTTCTAATCCGGCTCACGGTTATATTAAAATGAATTCAATCGAAGTGAAAGCAGGAACTGATGGAATTACTACAAACCCTTACCCATGGACGGGAATCTATTTCTCCAACATTCCGGTGAAAATGAAAGCGATTGCCAATCCTGGGTTTATTTTCAGCCATTGGACAGGCGCATCGACCAGCACAAATGCAGAAATTACAATCACGGCAGCTGCCAGTTTCAGTGTCACCGCGGTATTTAACCCAACAACTGTACCTGTTAGCGAGCCCATCTATTTCTGGATGATGGATTCTACCATTCCAAATGACACGCCGTTACTCACTTTAAACTCAACATTTGAGGCAGGAACAGCAGACGGTGCGATTCTATACCAATCTTGTTTGGTGGGCTATCCATTTACATCGGCCAATCCTAATTGGAGACACGCTTCGATGGAAAGAAGAAATAGTCCAACCGATATTAATTATATACCAGCCGTCAATAACAACCTGCCATTTGCAACAAGCAATATGCGAGGATTGGAGATTACAGAGCCTTTCCAGAACGGTAGCCTTGAAAACACCATGGTGCTTAATTTCTCGACAATCAATTACAAAGACATCAAATTATCGTTCGCAGCGGAGAATGAATTGACAAATGCAACTACAATTCTTGTAGATTATTCTGTGACATCGGGTACACCACAATGGGTTACAACCGGATTGACTGCAAATTCATTTCCATTGGCGGCTGGATACCAATTGTTCAATATTGATTTTACGTCGATCACAGCTGCGAATAACAACGCCGACCTTAAGGTAAGGATTCGCTTTGCAGGAACGAACATGACTGTTGACACCGGCGCCCGCGTTACATTTAACAACATTGCCGTGCATGGAACCGATATTCCACCGTTGGCAACTGTAACGAATTTAATACCGAAATTCTCGGTTTATCCGAATCCGTTTTCCGATGTGGTGAATGTGATTGGAATCAGCGAAACGCAACCTGTCGATTTCCATATTTTTACCATTGACGGAAAGTTGCTTCAGTCAGGGATAATTACTAGTTCAGAGATTAACTTGTCTGGTTTGTCGAAAGGAATGTACCTATTGCAACTGATTAGTGAGGGCAAATCTGAAACAAAGAAAATCATCAAAAGATAGATTGTCAAACTTCAACTTTTAAGGAGGCTATCGCACGGTTGCCTCCTTTTTTTTAGGTCTCAAAATCGAAGTTTTAAAAAGGACGTTTCATCGAATAAATCAGTTATGTAACGATTAAACCTGACCGGTAAATGCCTAGTACATAAATTTATAAGCTAAATAGTTTTTCGTATGAAAAAAATTACTTTTCTATTATATATATTTCTTTCTGTTGCAATTTCAAATCGGCTATCCGCACAGAATATCGTGATCAATGAAGTCCTTGCCTCCAACACAAATTCAATTGAAGATGAAAACGGCAGCAAGGAAGATTGGGTAGAACTATACAACAAAGGCGCCGTAGCGGTTAATCTCTCGGGCTTTGGTTTGACCGACGACCCGGCGTTACCTTTCAAATGGACTTTTCCTAATATGTCGCTTGCCGCCGGTCAATATCTCATTGTTTGGGCTTCAGATAAAAACCGTTCGATGGCCGGGAGTCCGTTGCATACAAATTGGAAAATCAGCGGCAGTGGTGAAACTATAGTGTTGACTAATGCGGCAGCGGTTACGGTTGATACGGCTCCACCCGCAGCTTTGCAACCCAATATTTCGTATGGTCGGTTACCAAACGGAACCGGTCCATTTGTTTTCTTCGGAACCCCAACACCAAATGCCGTCAATTCAACGACTGGTTATGTCGGGTTTCTTAATGCACCGGTTTTTTCCCAAAACAGTGGATTTTTCACGACGGGTTTTAACTTGACGGTGTCATCGGTCGATTCTGGAACGACTATATTGTATACACTAGATGGATCGGTGCCCGATGAGAATAATTTAGGAGGAACAACTTACCAATACAAAAATCAATATCCTCAGAATCCGGGAGAATCATTCGGACCTTTATTAAACAACAGCTTTAAAACGTTTCAATACAGTACGGCTCTGGTCATTACCGACCGAACGCCACAACCCAATGATGTTTCGGCAATGTCGTCGACCTTTAGTTTTAATCCAACTTATATTCCTGCTGCCCCGGTATTTAAAAGTACTGTCGTGCGCGTTAAAGTCATCAAGCCCGGGTTTTTGCCAAGTAATGTTGTGACGAAAACTTATTTTGTAACACCGCTCGGAGCGAGTAAATTTTCAATCCCGGTGGTATCGCTAAGCATCGATGAAGATGAGTTTTACGATTATGATGACGGAATTTATGTTGCCGGAAAAGATTTTGACAACTGGCGCACCAGCAACCCTATGGGCTCGGCAAATGCAAGCAAGCGCGGCAATTATTTTCTAGAAGTAAACGGCGAACGCCCGGCGAATTTCAGTTATTTCGTCAATGGTACGGAAGTCATCAGTCAAGATGTTGGACTCAAGATCCGTGGCGGTGTGTCGCGCAGATTTGAAAGCAAATCTTTGACGGTTTATGCTCGGTCGGATTACGGCGATGATAACTTGAATTACAATTTCTTTAGCTCACTCCCATATACAAGTTATGAAAGGTTGACGCTGTCGAATTCAGGAGGCGATTTTAAAAGCACCATGTTCCGCGACGCACTAAACCACAACGTTTGTAACGAGCTTTTACCTGAAAAGGAAGCCTATCAACCTGCAATCACTTTCGTCAATGGGGAATATTGGGGAATACTCAATCTTCGAGAACGTTATGACAATGAATATTTCAAAAGAGTTTATGATGCCGATGCGGTTGACTTCCTTGAGAATAAGTCGGTTGTAAAAGACGGGGACAACGACCATTATGACGATATGGTGACCTATCTCAATTCCAATTCACTGGCGGTAGAAACAAACTTCAACTACATCAAAACCCAGCTCGATACAGAAAATGCGATTGATTATTTTGTTTCGAATATCTTTTTTCAGAACGAAGACTGGCCGAACAACAATGTGTATTTCTGGAGGAATAAAATCGCCTCCTACAATCCAACAGCGTTTCCCAAAGAACTCGACGGAAGGTGGCGCTATATGTTCCATGATATGGACAATACTTTTGCCTTTGTGTCGGGAGATGCCAATACCAATTCATTACTGACGGCAACGTCAGTCAATACCTCTTCTCTTAATCCGGCTTGGGCTACAGTGGTCTTGCGCACACTTTTGGTGAATCCGGGGTTTAAGAATGACTTTATCAACCGTTTTGCAGATTTACTCAATACCTCATTTCTTTCTTCCCGGATAATCTCCAAAATACAATCGATGAAAAGCGTCATTGAGCCCGAACTTCCAGGACATATTTCAAGGTGGAAATCTCCCGCGAGTATGGATGATTTTGATTATGACATCGAATATGAAGAAGATTTTGCCAATGCAAGACCTGCATTCCAAAGAAATCACATTCGTTCTGTATTTTCCATAGCGTCAAATATCAATGCGATCCTCGACGTATCCGGTCAAAGCCATGGATACATCAAGATGAACACTATCGAAGTGAAAGCTGGCACGCCTGGCATTACCGGAAATCCTTATCCATGGACCGGAATCTATTTTAAGAATATTCCCGTAAAACTGAAAGCCATTGCCAAACCCGGTTATGTTTTCAGCCATTGGGCCGGAGCGTCTACGAGTACCGATGCCGAGATCACACTTACTCCGGCAGCCAATTTTTCAATAACTGCAGTCTTTATTACAGATGTAGTAGAGCCGACTGTTCCTATCTATTTCTGGATGATGAACGGAACGATAGCTAATGATACTCCGCTTACATCACTCAACTCCTCTTATGAGATTGCAGCGAATGGAATAATAGATTATCAATCATGTATTTTGGGTTATCCTTTCCCGATCGGACATCCGAACCGTCACAAAGGTTCGATGGAAAGAAGGAACAGTCCGACCACGACTAACTATCGCCCGGATGCTAATGGCGGTCTAGCTTTCGCGGCCAGCGACATGAAAGGTTTACAGATCAAACAGCCATTTCAAAGTGGCGGATTGGAGAATACGATGGTTTTCAATTTCTCGACGTCAGGTTATAAAAAGATAAAATTTTCTTTTGCTGCAATCGATGAAGGAGCTGCTAGCGCGATAACGGTCGACTATGCGGTAAATTCAGGAGCGTCAGTATGGATTACAACCGGACTAGCGGCTACCGCATTACCATTAACAAGCGCCTATCAACTATTTACGGTTGACCTTTCGACGATTCTGACGGCAAATAATAATCCCAATTTTAAAATGCGTCTGCGTTTTACCGGACCAAACATGACCATTGACACTGGAGCGAGAGTGACATTTAACAACATCGCAGTTGACGCCGTGAAGATGTCACTCGCCTATCCTACTCCGAATGTATTTACTGTGGGTACGGCAATTGCCAATCTTACGCCTACGTCGAGCAATCCGATAACGGCATACAGTATCGCGCCAGCTTTACCTGCGGGATTAAATTTTAACACTGCCACTGGCGTAATTTCAGGAACACCAACGACTGGTAGTGTCACTTCTACATATACCGTAACGGGAACAACTGCAAGTGGAAATGTTAGTTTCGATATTGTAATAACAGTAAATACGAATCCGCCAAGTGCGCTTAGTTATAATTCGCCAAATATATTTACAAAAAATACGCTAATCACAAACTTAACCCCTACGGTTACGGGGAATGTTTCAAGTTATAGTGTTTCTCCAACGTTGCCAAGCGGACTCACTTTAAACACCACAACAGGAATAATTTCAGGAACACCGACAGCTATCAGTGCGACTGCAACTTATACAGTGACTGCAACCAATTCCGGCGGGTCGACTTCTTTTGGAGTT
>Ga0136636_10000028_pt1 | contig 49832 bp, 37 predicted proteins | sample AntDrymUQ8522106_2_FD_104653 | JGI IMG/M metagenome (GOLD analysis project Ga0136636, IMG submission 104653) | Polar desert sand microbial communities from Dry Valleys, Antarctica - metaG UQ852 (21.06) | ecosystem: Environmental > Terrestrial > Soil > Desert | place: Antarctica: Dry Valley... | reverse complement strand
GCCGGCGACTGCAACCTTGGATACTGCCGCGACCCCAGTCGCTGCCATGGCAGCTCCCACAAGTGCTGCCATGGCAGCTTCCATAAGTGCTGCGATGGCAGATCCAACAGCACAAGGCAGTGCTGCCATGGGGAGCCATGCAACCTGTGGGAGCCGGCATGCCGGCGACTCGAACTTGCACTACTGCCGCGACCCCTGTCGCTGCCATGGCAGCTCCCACAAGTGCTGCGATGGCAGCTCCCACAAGTGCTGCCATGGCAGATCCCACAAGCGCTGCGATGGCAGCTCCCGCAAGTGCTGCCATTCGAACTGCAACAACTACAGTTCGCGATCGGCGCTATTGAGCGAGCGTCGCACCCGGCGGATGCCGAGGATGGCCAGAACCGCCACGATGGGAATCGAGATCCCCACCGCCAGATCGGTTTGCAGTGGCAGTCCGCCCGCGATGCCCGCCTTGGCCAGATAGCCGACCAGTCCCGCCGCGTAGTAGACGATGGCAGCCACCGACAGCCCCTCGACGGTCTGCTGCAGTCGCAGTTGCAGCAGCGCGCGGCGGTCCATCGACGCGAGCAGCGCCTGGTTCTGGCGCTCGCGGGTGATGTCGACCCGCGTCGACAGCAGGGCGCTGGCTTGCGATACGCGCTCGGACAGGTCCTGCAGGCGGGTCGAGACCGTGATGCAGGTCGCCACCGCGGGCGCCAGCCGGCGTGCCATGAACTCTTCGATGGTCTGGATGCCTTTGATCCGCCCCTCGCGCAGTTCTTCGATCCGGGTGATCACCAGCTCGTGATACGCGCGGCAGGCGCCGATGCGGAACTGGCTGGCCGACTTGCTGTGTTCGATCTGCGCGGCGAGTCGGGTCAGGTCGTGCAGCAGGGCCTCATCGTTGCTGTCGTCGACCGCGATGCGGTCGGTCAGGGTGGACAGTTCCTGCTCGATGCTGCGCATCTGCGAGGACTGCTGGCGCGCGATCGGCAGGGCCAGCAGGGCCATCATCCGATAGGCCTCGATCTCGAACAGGCGCTGCAACATGCGCCCGCTCTGGCGCCGGGTGAAGCTGCGATCGACCACCAGGAAACGCGAGAAGCCGTCGGCATGCACGCGGAAATCGGTGTAGACCAGTCCGGCGCCCTCGCCGATTTCCGCACCGACGACTATGTTGCCGGCGAAGTGTTCGGCAAGTGCGGCGGCATCGGGCGGCGCGCTTGCCTCGCTGATCAGCCTGGCGTGCGCGGCCACGATGGTGGCGCCGGGAAGTCCTGCGAGCCAGCCGGGCGGCAGCATGCTGGCGACCGGTTCGCTGAACGGCTGCACGCTCTGGCCCGGAGCGAACAGGGTGATCCCCGAAAACTCGCCATGCCGTTCCCATTTCAGGCGCAGCGCGCCGAGCTGCGCGCTGAAGTGGGTTGCGCGCGGTGCAGGCGGTGCTACGCCATGGTGCTCGCACAGTTGGGCCAGGTGTGCGTGCTCGCCGACCCGCTCTTCGGGCGCGACCATCACCGCGACATAGGTCGCGCGCGATGGGGTATCCAGAGGTTCGGGTGGGCGGGCATGCACCTCGGCAGCAAGCTCGAGGCGCAGCGGATGATCGGCTGGCAGCATGGGACTGGACGAGCACGGTCGCGGTTTGCGGAATGCCATGGTAGCCGACTGCGCCAGTGCCGGCTGTGGAGCGGATGTGGATGCCGCAGTTGCGCTTCAGGGCGAAGTCCGGTGCGCGCCGATCCGGGTCCAGAACGATCGACAGGCATCGATCACCTTTCGGGGCGCCTCGATTTGCGGGTAGTGCCCGATGCCTGGCAGTTCGACCACGTCGGGCACGCTGAGCAGTTCGCGATAGCGGGCCACCAGATGCGCGCCGGATACCGGATCGTCGAGGCCATCGATCAGACGTAGCGGCACCCGCGTGGCCTGCATCGCACCGACCCATTCCGCGCGGCGACGGCGGCGCTCGGCGATGTAGCCGAGCAGCTGCGGCGCAAGCCGCTGGCCGTCGTCGTGTGCGACCAAGGCCCAGTAGTCGTCAAGCAGTTCCGCGCTTGGCCGGGTATTGGCGCCGAACACCGCCGAAAAACTGCGTGCGAAGCGTTCTCGATTGAGCAGCGCTGCCAGCAGCGGACCGATCGGGCTTGCCAGCAGACGCTGGATCGGGCGTGGCCGGTGCGCTTCGGGGAACAGCCCGCCGTTGAGAAAACAGATCGAGTCGATGCGCAGGCCCGCCTCGCCGAGGAACTGCCGATGTTCATGGCGGGCGAGCAATTCCTGCGCGACGCTGTCGCCAAGGTCGTGCGCCAGCACGTGCACCCGCGCGATCTCGCGCTCTTGCAATAGCGACTCGACCAGATCGGCCTGGCCGAGCACGCTGTAGCGATGGTTGCGCGGTTTGCTGCTGAAGCCAAAGCCGAGCAAATCGGGCGCGAGCAGATGGAAATGGTCGCCCAGATCGCTCCAGATCGGCTGCCAGTCGAAGCTCGCGGTGGGGAAACCATGCAGCAGCAGCAATACCGGCCGGGTCACGTCGCCGGCTTCGCGCAGGAAGATGCGGTGCTCGCCGAAGCAATGGAACACGCCGAGCGCGCGCCACTGGCGCAGGTTCGCCGACAGCGGCAGTTCAATCATGGCAGGACGCGCAGCACCACCCGATCGTAGCGGCCGCGCGCGTCCAGCGCGACGATCGACTGCTCTCCGGGTGCATCGAAGCGCCAACGCAGCGGCGCGCCGGCGCTGCTGCTGCCGATCAGGCGTCCGTTGAGCAGCCAGTCGACCTTGGTGTCGGTGCCAAGCGCGCGCAGGGCGAGTACCGGTGCACTGGAGCTGCCGGGCGCGCGCCGGATGACGGCATCGGCGAGCGCACCTTCGATCTGCAGGCGACCGCGGGTCGGCTGCATGGCAGGTCGGCACTGCGGTGCGAAATCCGGCAGACTGGCGGCTTGTTGCTGGGCCGGTCCCAGCCACGGCTGCAGCAGCGCGGGCCAGCGCGCGATCTCGCGCTGGGTTGCAGGGCCGCGCGCACAGCCGGGATTCACCCGCAGTCCGCTGCGTGCATCGACCAGGATGCGCGCCAGCAGCGGCTCGGTATCGCGGCGGTCGGGCAGGGTCGGCGGGATCATGCGGTCGAGTACCCAGGCTTCGCGCTGCACGCTGCAGCTGGCCTCGGGTGCATCGGCAGCAGCTGTTCCGAGCGGCCAGCAGATCGCTTGTTTGGCGACCGTCGATGGCGGCAGCTGCAGGCGTGCATCGCGTGCTTCGCGCGGCAGGCTGTCGGCCAGTGCGAACAGCAGCGGCAGCGCAGTGATCGCGCCGTATTGCCCCGGCAGCGGCGTTCCGTCGGGGCGTCCGATCCACACGCCAATGGTCCAGCGCGGGGTCACACCGATCGCCCATGCATCGCGGAAGCCATAGCTGGTGCCGGTTTTCCAGGCGACGCGCGGGCGGCCGCTGGTATCGACTCCGTTGGTCGACTCGCCCGGTCGACCGCTGGATTCGAGCATGTCGCGCACGATGAACGCGGCGCCCTCGCTGAGCAGTCGGCGCTCGTCGAGCGGCGTATCCTGCCGATAGCGCACACGACCGGCGAGGCCACCGCGACCGAGCGCCGCGTAAGCGCCGACCAGCGATTCGAGGTCGCTGCCCACGCCGCCGAGGGCCAGCGACAGGTTGGGCTCAGCTGCGCTGGGCAATGCGAGGCGCAGGCCCGCATGCGCCATCCGCGCACTGAAGCGCTTGGGTCCGATCCGATCGAGCAGGTCGACCGCCGGCACGTTGAGCGACTTCGACAAAGCGTCTGCTGCCGCCACCGGCCCATGGAACACATCGCCGAAGTTGGCCGGCCGATAGCCATCGAAGGATTGCGGCGCATCCACCAGCAGCGACTGCGAATGGATCATGCCGTCGTCGAGCGCCAGTCCGTACACGAACGGTTTGAGCGTGGAGCCGGGTGAGCGCGTGGCGCGCACCATGTCGACATGCCCGAGGCTGCGCGGATCGGCAAAGCGCGCCGAGCCCACGTAGGCGTGCGCCTGCAGCGTTGCGGTATCGACCACCAGCACTGCCGCCGAGGTGCGCTCGGGCAGCGCGGCCATGTGCGCGGTGGTGCGCTGCTCCACCGTGGCCTGCAGCCGCGCATCCAGCGTGGTGCGGATGGTGGCCGCACGCGGGTCGGCCGCATGCAGGCGTGCCGCGAGCAGGGCGGCGGCCATCGGCTGGCGCAGGTTGCGCGCGATCACCGGCTCCAGCTGCGCCTCGGCCAGCGCCTGAAGCGATCCGAGTCCGCGTTCTGCCAGGCGCGCGAGCACCTTGTCGCGCGCGGCCTTGGCCGCGGCGGGATGACGGTCCGGGCGCAGGCGACTGGGGGCTTGCGGCAGCACTGCCAGCAGCGCGGCTTCCGCGTGCGAGAGCTGGCGTGCAGACTTTCCCAGCCACGCCCAGCTTGCCGCTTCCACGCCCTGGATGTTACCGCCGAACGGTGCGAGGTTCAGATGCAGGCTGAGGATCTCGCGCTTGCTCAGGCGCCACTCCAGTTGGCCGGCGCGGAAGATCTGCTTGAGCTTGCCCAGCGGCGTGCGCGGGATCGGTTCGATCAGTCGCGCGACCTGCATGGTCAGGGTCGAACCACCCGAGACGACTTCGGCGTGTCGCACGGCCTGCACCGCGGCACGTAAGAGGGCCAGCGGGTTCACGCCGTGGTGGCGATAGAACCAGCGGTCTTCATAGCCGATCAGCGCATCCAGATACTCCGGGGCTACGTTCTCCGGCGCAATGCGATAGCGCCACACACCATCGGCTGCGGCGAATGCACGCAGCGGCCGGCCGTCGGCGGCCAGCACCACGGCGGCACCGCCCGCCGCCGGATCCGGAATCGGCGGCGGCAGCAAACGATCGGCGGCGAGAATCGCCAGCAGCAACGCCGCGGCGGCGAGTGCCGCGCGGCGCGTGTTGCGATGGGGCCATCGTGCAGCCACGTAACTAGGGGCCAGTGACCACGATCCGCGCGGGGCTGGCGTCACCAACCGCGCGCAGATCGGGGCGATACATGTCCTCGATCGTCGGCGGCGGCACCACGAAATCTCCCGGTGACACCGCACGCAAAAGATAGAACAGATTGGCCGTGCTGCCGTAGAGCTCGATCGCCGCCACATAGCGATCGTCGCGATATTCCTCGAAGCGGATCGTTGCCGCACCGCTGCGCTCGGACAGCGCCACGCCGTCGATCGTCACGTTGGCCCACTGGCTGGCATCGGTGAGATTGAGATTCTCGACCTCCAGTCCACCGGGCGAGAGATCGACCACCAGCGCATCGCGCATGCTGTTGGCCGACTCGATCTTCAGCTGCACGACCAGCACATCGCCCTCGCGCAGCGTGCCGCCATCCCAGGCCTGGCCCTTGGTGGTGAAATACTTGCGCGTGATGCGGAAATCGTCGCGGTTGCTGACCGTGAAGCGGCGCGGTACGCCGGCGACCTCGGTGGTGGCGTACAGCGGCGCACCGCCGGTCGGCACGATGCGCACGCCCGCTGCCAGCTGCGCGGGATCGAAGGCGCGACTGACCATCGAACGACCGGTCGATTCCTCGACGCTGCCGCCGACCGCGACGCGGGCCGAGAAGCTGCGTGGTGCGGCGTTGGCGAGGCTCTTGCCGAGGCGCAGGATCGCAATGTTTTCCTGCGTGCTCAGCCACAGCCGCTCGCTCGCGCCCGTCGCACGTGCCAGCTCAAAGGCCCGCGCATCGTAGGCCGGGGTCGACAGTCCCGCCGCGTGGGCGACTGCCAGCATCAGGCCCAGATCGCGCAGCTCCGAACCGTAGTCGCCAAGGTACTCCGGCCGCTTCCAGGTCTTGCCGAAGGCCTCGGCGAGCGCCTTCTGCGCACGCTCGCTGTCGCCCATCAGCTTCAAGGCGGCGCCCAGATGCACCAGCGGCAGCGGCGCGATGAATTTCCCGCGCTCATTGTCGAACATCGCGCGCAGGGTGCCGACCGGCGCGCGGCCGACGCGTGCGAGCACGTAGCCGGCGTGCGCCATTTCGGCCAGGCGCAGGTGCTCGTAGTTTTCGTACTGGTACTGGGTGTTGCCGCCGGACAGCATGTCGTCGCTGAGTCGCTTCAACGCCTTGTCGAGCACGTTCTCCGGCACCGCATAGCCGGCGTCCTTGGCCGCGAGCAGCATCTCGGCCACATACGGCGTCATCGCGGTGGCCGGGTTGCTGTCGCCCGGCCACATGACGAAATGGCCGCTCTCGGTCTGCATCGATGCGATGCGCGCGAACGCGGCATCCAGCAGGCTCGCGCGGCGTGCCGCGTCGAGCGGAAGCTTGGCGCCGTTGCGATCGGCAATGGTCAGCGGCTCGATGCCCAGACGATCCACAGTCTGATCATCGAGCAGCACCAGCGGATAGGCCTTGCTGGTGGTCTGCTCGATGCAGCCGTAGGGATAGCCGATCAGATCGCGCGCACTGGCCGCGAACGGCAGTGGCGGCAAGGTGCTCAGGCTGATCCGCGCATTCACCGACTCCGGTAGCAGGCCGTCGAGCAGTTCAGCGCGCGGCGACACCGCGCGTGGGGCATCCAGCACCTCGTTGTGTACGCGGGTCTCGGCCGGCCATGCCGGTCGCACGGCGACGCGGAAGCGCCGGGTGATCTCCAGGCCCGAACCGCTGATGCTGGCGCTGATCTCGCCCACGCCAAAGCTGCCGCTGGCGCGCAGCGGCACGCTCAACGTGCGTTTGGCGCCGTCATCGAGCGACACGCGGTCTGCGTTGCGCTCGAGGCTCACCGGACCGCTGGTGGCGTAGCGCACGCTGAACTCACCGGCCGCACCCGACAGATTGGTCAAGTCCAGCGTGAGCACCGAGCGATCGCCCTGCGCCATCACGCGCGGCGTGCTGGCTTCGGCGACCAGCGGTGCGCGCACGATGCTGTCGCGCTCGGCAGCACCGTAGGATTCTTCGCCGAATACCAGCGCGCGCACGCGCAGGGTGCCGTTGAAGTCCGGCACCGGCAGGCTGACGCTGGCCGCACCATTGGCATCGAGCGCGACCGGTGCATTGAACAGGTCCACCGTCTGCACCTCACTGTTCGGACGCCGCGCCTGCGGCAGTGCGGGCAGTGCCATGTCGCCGCCGAAGCGCAGGCGCGCACTGCCGCCATCGAGGCTTTCGATCACGCGGCCGTAGATGTCGTAGGCCTCGACACCGAGCTTGCGCTGGGCGAAGAACCAGCCGCCGGCATCGGGCAGCGGGAAGCGGGTGATGTTGAGCACGCCGAGGTCGACGGCGGTGATGCGGACCCGCGCGGTCTTGCCGGCCAGTCCTGGCGCCTTGATGCCGATCTGCATCGGATTGCCAGGGCGCATGGTGTCGGGCGTGCTGATTTGAACGGCGGTGGTGCGCGCGCTGCGATCGAGCCGGATGTGCGCGATGCCGACTGCGCGATTGGGCGTGATGCGTTCGCTCGATGAGCCGGGCCGGAACACCAGTGCGGTCAGGTACAGATCGTGTGTGCGCCACGCCGGATCGAGCGGGATCTCGATCTGGGTGCCGGCGCGCACGTTGAGCGTGCGCTGCCACAGCAGGCCACTGCCTTCGAGGATGACCAGCGCCGGGCCCTCGTGCGGCGGCGTGAGGGTGGCGCGTACGGTGTCGCCGTCGGCATACGCGGTCTTGTCGAGTGCGATCTTGACCTTGTCCGGACGCGCTTCGCTGCCGCGGTTGTCGTCCCAGCCCCAGCCGGCCTCGAAGGGCAGGCGCGTGGTGAGGGTGGTCGCCGGATCGGTGATCTCCAGCCGGTACATGCCCCAGTCGACCGCGAACGACAGCTGCGCGCGCTCGCCGGCGGCGATATCGATGCTGCGTTCCTCGACGGTCTCGACGCGACTGACGAAATCCGTGCGCCAACCGCTCTCCGCGACCCAGGTCCAGTTGTAGTCGCGGCGTTCGCGCAGCAGCTTGACCGCCAGCGTCTTGCCAGCCAACAGGGCGCCATCGACATTGCTGCGCACGACTTCGAACGCGGCGTTGCCGGACGGTGCCGCACCCTCGGCGAGGTCGAACAGTGGGCGCACGCCAATCAGTTCCGCTGCCGGCCAGATGGTGCGATCGAGGTTGCGCGACACCGCGCGGCCACCGGATTCAAACACGCTGCCTTGCACCACGACCTTGACCGGGCCGGAGATGGTCGCCCCGTCGAGCAGTGCGATCTGCTGCTGCAGCTTGCCCTGCGCATCGAGCGGCGCGTCGATGCCGTCCTGCGGATCTTTCGGCAGTTCCGCGAGCGCATCGCCAAAGTGGAAGTCGGCCAGCGCCTTGACCGGGTGCGGGTCGTTCGCCACCGCGTACTTGGCGGTGAAGCGATTGCCGGCGGCCGGAGCGCCGTACAGGTACGCCGCATCCACCGCCAGATCGAGTGCCTCACCCGGCGCGAGACTGATCTGCGTGCTGCTCAGATCCAGCTTGAGGCGTTCGGGAAGGAACTCCTCGACGCGGAAGCGGAACGCGTGATTCGGATTGCTGGTCGCAGGATCGGTGGAGAAGTCGACCGACCAGCGGCCGGTCGGTGCATCCAGCGCGATCTCGCGCGCGAATTCGTAAGCGCCAAGTTCCGCGGCTTCGACACGCTGTTGCAACACCACGCGTCCATCGGGCTGGCGCAGGGTGGCGTAGAGCGGCTGGGCCGGGATCTGGCGGCCGTCGGCATCGCGCAGCAGGGCTGCCACGCGCAGGGTTTCCCCGGGCCGGTACAGATCGCGACCCGACCACGGAAACACCTCGAATTCGCGCTGCGGACGCCCACCGATGGCAAACTCGGTCAGGTCCAGCGCGGGCTGGTTGAACGCAAGAAAGGTGACATCGCGACCCCAGGTCGCGACCAGCAACTGGGTGGTATCGAGCTTGTAATCGAAGCGCGCAAGGCCGGTGCCGTCGGTCTCGGCGCTGCCGATGATCTCGCCCTCGCCGTTGCGGATGCTCAGCGCCACCTGCGCTTTGGGCTCGCCGGATTCGAGCGACGCGGCATGCACCAGCAATCCATCCGGATAGGCGCGCACATGCAGGCCGATGTCGGACACGAAGAACATCGCCGTGTCGTAGCCATCGCTGAAGCTGCCCGGCCGCTTCATCACCGCGAAGTACAGGCCGGGCGCCTTGAGCTCGTCGATGTCGCGCACCGGCAGGTAGGTCAGGGTGCGCTGGTTGGCATCGCTGGCGATCGCGAAGCGGTTGGCGTAGACCGAGTCGGCCATCTGCGCGAGCTGCTCGAGTGTCCAGCTGTAGCGGCGCGCATTGCGCTGGAATTCGGCCAGGAACTTCGGCAGCGACTTGTCGCGCACGCGCAGGAATTCGACGTCGACTTCTGGCACGTTGACCGACACCACCGGCAGTCCGCGGCGTTCATGCGCGGGCAGCACCACGCCTTGGCTGGCAAAGCCGAGCAGGGGCTCGAGCGGTCCGGTGTAGACCTCGCGCGTGGCGTCGGCGCCGATGGTGGCGCCTGCGGCCGCCGCCAGTGCGGCGCGCACGGTGACGACATAGGTCTGGTTCGCGTCGAGATACGGAAAGCGCAGGCGCAGCTTGTCGTCGTCGAGCGCCCAGCTGCCGTTGGGTGCGGCACCGTCCTTGAGCGTGATCGCCAGCAGCTCGTCGAACTTCTGCGCCCCGGCCAGCGGCTGCGAGAAGCTCAGCAGTGCCGCGGGTCGACCGTCGTGCGACTCCACGGTGGTGGTCAGCAACGCGAAGCCTCCGAGCGCGGTGGCGGCCGGGTCTGCGGCAACCGGCACCGGCTCCGGTGTCGATTTGCTGCAGGCGCCGAGCAGCAGCATGAGCAGCAGTGTCGCAATCGCAATCGGGCGCAGCATGGCGGACTCCAGCAGGGGCTGCGGCAAGTATAGGTCGCGCTTGCTGCTGGAATCGGGGCCGGGCATGGCGATTCACCGACCGCGAGTTGCCGCGTTGACAAGCGAGCGACCGCGAGGTCGTTAGTCTGGTCGCATGCGCAACCTCATCCTCGTGCTCGGCGACCAGCTCGACCTGCATTCCAGCGTGTTCGCGGACTTTGACCCCGACCGCGATGCGGTATGGATGGCCGAAGTCGCCGAAGAGAGCGAGCACGTGTGGTCGCACCAGGCCCGCATCGCGCTGTTCCTGTCGGCGATGCGCCACTTTCGCGACGCCTTGCGTGCGCGCGACTGGGCTGTTCACTACCGGTTACTCGATGCGCACCAGGAAACCACGCTGGGGACAGCGCTCGCCGCGGACCTCACCCGCTTTGCACCGCAGCGCGCGGTGCTGGTACAGCCGGGCGATTGGCGGGTGGAGCAGTCGCTGCGGACGGTGGTGGATGGTGCCGGCGTCGAATGGGCACAGCGCGTGGACACGCACTTCTACGTGGAGCCGCACGAGTTCGAGGCGTGGGCGAAGGGCCGCAAGGAACTGCGCATGGAGTACTTCTATCGCGGTCTGCGCAAGTCGCACGGCGTGCTGATGGAGGGCGAGCAGCCGCTTGGCGGGCAGTGGAACTTCGACGCGGACAATCGCGGAGCTTTCGATCGGCGCGGTCCGGGTTTGCTGCCCGCGCCGAGGCGGTTCATGCCCGACGCGACCACCCGTGAGGTGCTGGACCTGGTCGCGCAGCGATTCGGCAGCCACCCCGGCGCGTTGGCACAGTTCGACTGGCCGGTCACGGCGGAACAAGCGCAGGCAGCACTCGCGGACTTCATTCAACATCGCCTGCCGCTGTTCGGCGCCTACCAGGATGCGATGTGGACCGGTGAGCCGTATCTGTATCACGCGCGGATCTCGGCCGCGCTCAACCTGAAGCTGCTCGATCCACGCCGTGCGGTGGATGCAGCGGTGGCTGCCTATCGGGCCGGCAGCGCGCCGCTGGCCGCAGTCGAGGGCTTCGTGCGCCAGATCCTCGGCTGGCGCGAGTTCGTGCGTGGGCTGTACTGGCTGCGCATGCCGGAGTTCGCCGATGCCAATGCGCTGGCGGCAGATCAGCCCCTGCCGCAGTTCTACTGGAACGGCGAGACCGATATGCGCTGCCTGCGCGAGTCGATCGGCCAGACCCTCGCGCTGGGCTATGCCCACCATATCCAGCGCCTGATGGTGACCGGCCTGTTCGCGCTGCTGCTGGGCGTGCGCCCGCGCGAGGTGCACGCGTGGTACCTCGCGGTCTATGTCGACGCGGTGGAATGGGCAGAGCTGCCCAATGTGCTGGGCATGAGTCAATACGCCGACGGCGGTTACATGGTCAGCAAGCCGTACTGCGCATCGGGCAAGTACATCCAGCGGATGAGCAACTACTGCACTGGATGCCGCTTTCGACCGGAGTTGTCGACCGGTGCGGACGCGTGTCCGTTCACCACCCTGTACTGGGACTTTCTCGCCCGCCACCAGCAGCGATTCGCACGCCATCCGCGCACCGCGCTGCAGTGGAAAAACCTCGAGCGGATGGATCCTGAGCAGCTCGCGTCGATCCGTATCCAGGCACAGGTGCTGCGCGAACGGTTCGCTACGCCCTGAACGATCCGGGCCGGATTGCAGTGATTGACTGGACATCCGGCCAAGCGCGGAAGAAGCGCCTGGGTCGGAGTTCACATGCGCCCGACGCGCAGGTGCGCGATGCTACCTGGCCTGCATGGGAGTTCTTGCGATGGAAAAGACCTGTCTGATTACCGGCGCCAGCGGCGGCGTCGGCCGCGCGCTGGCGATCCAGTTGGCCGCCGATGGCTGGCGCCTTGCCGTGGTGTCACGTGATGCCGCGCGCCTGGACGGCGTGCCGGGCACCGCGATCATTGCCGATGTGTCGACCGCCGACGGCGCAGCTGCCGCCGTGTCCGCAGCCACCGCAGCGCTCGGGGCCGCACCTGCAGGATTGGCGCACTGCGCGGGCAACACCTTGATCGCGCCGCTGTCGCGCACCCGCGAGGCGCAGTACCGTGAGGTGATGGCGGCCAATCTCGATTCGGCGTTTTTTACCCTGCAGGCATGGCTGGGCGCAGTGGCTGCGAGCAAGCAGGAGGGTGCGGCCGTGCTGTTCTCCTCGGTGGTCGCCGCGATCGGGGTGGCCAACCATGCCGCAATCGCTGCGGCCAAAGGCGGCATCGAAGCACTGGTGCGATCGCTGGCGGCAGACTATTCCAGCGCCGGCATCCGCATCAATGCCCTCGCGCCCGGGCTGATGCGCTCGCCGATGACCGAGAAGATGGTGTCGAACGAGGCCGCCGCCAAGCAGATCGCCGCGCAGTATCCGCTCGGCCGGCATGGCGATGCGGCAGGTGATGGCGCGCAGGCGGCCGCGTTCCTGTTGTCGGACCGTGCCAGCTGGATCACCGGGCAGGTGCTCGGCGTCGATGGCGGATTCAGTGCGGTGCGGCCTTTGGTCAGGGCTGGCTGAAGCACACCGGTGAGCGCCGTCATCGTCTGGTTTCGCCGCGACCTGCGGCTGGACGACAATCCCGCGCTGCAGGCCGCGCTGCGCAGCGGACTGCCGGTGGTCTGCGTTTACGTGCACGCGCCGGACGAACAAGCGCCATGGGCGCCGGGGGCTGCGAGCCGCTGGTGGCTGCACCATTCGCTGGCGGCACTGGATGCCGATCTTCGCGCGCGCGGCAGCGGATTGCTGATCCGGCATGGACCGAGTCTGCAGGTGTTGCAGAGCCTGATCGCCCAAACCGGGGCCAGCGAGGTCGTGTGGAACCGGCTCTACGAACCGACGCTGGTGGCGCGCGACAAGCAGGTCAAGCAGCAGCTGCGTGCACACGGCATCGTGGCGGAAAGCTTCAACGCGCACCTGTTGTTCGAACCGTGGGAGATCGCCACCGGTGCCGGCGATCCGTACCGCGTGTTCACGCCGTTCTGGCGCAATGCGCGCGCGCGGCTGGACGTGGGTACTCCTCCTGCCGCGCCGAGTACTATCGACTCTCTCGCGCTCGCCGACAGCGTGCCGCTGACTACGCTTGCGCTGTTGCCGCGGATCGGTTGGGACGCAGGCTTCAGTGCGCACTGGATCCCCGGCGAGGCAGGTGCTGCGGAATTGCTGCAGGTGTTCATCGACGGCGCGCTGGATGCGTATGCCAGCGGTCGTGATCTGCCGGACCGCACGGGCACCTCGCGGCTGTCGCCGCACCTGCATTTCGGGGAGATCTCGCCGCGCCGCATCGTGCATGCGCTCAGCGCGCGGGGGTTGCTCGCGCATGCCGAGCCGTATGTGCGCGAGCTCGGCTGGCGCGAGTTCGGTCACCACCTGCTGTATCACTTCCCGCACACCACGCTCGAGCCGCTCAATCCGCAGTTCGCGGAATTCCCGTGGGCAGATGATCGCCAAGGCGAGGGCGGCCTGCATGCCTGGCAGCAGGGGCGCACCGGCATCCCGATCGTCGACGCGGGCATGCGTGAGCTGTGGCACACCGGCTGGATGCACAATCGGGTGCGCATGATCGTGGCCTCGTTGCTGACCAAGAACCTGCGCCTGCACTGGCTGCACGGCGCACGCTGGTTCTGGGACACCCTGGTCGATGCCGACCTCGCGGCCAACACGCAAGGCTGGCAGTGGACCGCAGGCAGCGGCGCCGATGCTGCGCCGTACTTCCGGATCTTCAATCCGGTGACCCAGGGCGAACGCTTCGATCCCGAGGGACGCTACGTCAAACGCCATGTGCCCGAGCTGGCGCGGCTGCCGCCGAAGGCCATCCACCAGCCGTGGACCCTCAAGCCGGCCGAGCGCACGGCGCTGGGGCTCGATAACAGTGGTTACCCGGCACCGATCGTGGACCTTAAAACGAGCCGGGAAGCAGCGCTCGCGGCTTACCGGAAAATGCGCGGTCGCTGAGCCGATTCGCCCGCCCGGCGTCGATTTGCATTGACGTTGTGAAATTTCGCGTGCTACACCCGGATGACAGTCGAACATCGGGAGCGTCGCATGCCCATCCGACCGAGTCGCAAATCGCAGGAGCCGATGTCGAAGGTCGACACCGCCTGGCTGCGAATGGAAACGCCGACCAACCTGATGATGATCAGCGGCGTGATGATGCTCGATCGCCCACTGGACATCGCGCGCTTCAAGCGCATGCTGGCCGAGCGCTTCCTTGCCTATCGACGCTTCCGGCAGAAGGCGGTGACCACCACCGGCGGCGCCGTGTGGGAGACCGATCGCGATTTCGATCTGGATTGGCACGTGCGCATCACCGCGCTGCCCGGCGCTGCGGGCACGGTTGAGCTGCAGCATCTGGTCAGCCAGCTGGCGTCGACGCCGCTGGATCACTCAAAGCCCCTGTGGCAGTTCCATGTGGTCGAGAAGTACGGCCAAGGCAGTGCGCTGATCACGCGGATTCATCACTGCTATGCCGATGGTTTGGCGCTGGTACAGGTGGTGCTGTCGTTGACCGACTCCGAACGCAAGCGCGAGAAGGCCGCGCCACTGGCCAGCACCTGGCTGAACCAAGACCATGGCGGTGTGCTCGATCGCCTGCTGCAACCTGCGCGCGCGGGATTCGGCAAGGCCATGCATATCGGCGAGCGGATCATCGGCAAGGGGTTGGAACTGGTGTCCCAACCAGGCGCGGCAAGTCGGCTCGTCGACGAGGGCTCGGCCATCGCGCGCGAGTTCGCCGCCGCCCTGACCCTCGCCGACGATCCGCCGACCCGGTTCAAGGGACCGCTCGGTGTGACCAAGCGCGTCGCCTGGATGGAGCCGTTGGAGCTCGAAGAGGTCAAGTCGGTCGGACGTGGGCTCGGTTGCACCGTCAACGACGTGCTGATGGCCTCGGTGGCGGGCGCGTTGCGCAGCTATCTGCTCGACCTCGACGAGTCGGTCGATGGCCTGACCATCCGCGCGACGGTGCCGGTATCGCTGCGTCCGCTGGAGCATGCGAAGAAACTCGGCAACCACTTTGGCCTGGTATTTCTCGAGCTGCCGATCGGCGAGCCCAATCCGTTGCGGCGACTGGAGCGGGTCGCAGGCTGCATGCGCGAGATCAAACGCTCGCGACAGGCGGTGATGACTTTCGGTCTGTTGGCAGCCCTGGGGATGGGTCCGTCGTTGTTGCAGCGCCCGGCGCTGGAGCTGTTCAGCCGCAAGGCCACCGCGGTGGCTACCAACGTACCCGGACCGCCAGAGCCGCTGTACCTGGCCGGCTGCAAGATCACCGAGCAGATGTTCTGGGTGCCGCAGAGCGGCTCGATCGGGATGGGTATCAGCATCCTGTCGTACAACGGCAAGGTGTTCTTCGGCCTGATCGCCGACGCCAAGCTGGTGCCGGACCCCAATCAGATCATCCGTCGCTTCCGTCCGGAGTTCGACAAGCTGCTGCTGATCGCGTTGATGGAAGACTGGCAACAGCCGATCACCGCAGCCGATGCGGCAGCCACCTTGTTGCGCTTTGCCGGCGACGACGGCGCATCCGCGGCCGAAGGGCATATCGTGCACGCGGCTCCTGCACCGATTGCCAAGCCCCGACGCCTTCGCCGCAAGGTCGCAGGCGCGGTGCGCAAGTCGAATGCGGTGTCGAAGCCCGCGGCCGCAGCCGCAGTGGCAACCGCAAAACCGCGCGCTGTACGTCGCACCAAGGTGCCACAGGTGCCGCCGGTCGTCGCCGCGGGCGACAGCTTCGCCGGCGAGATCAAGCGTTTCCGACTCAGCCGCCGACCGGGCTGACGTAGTCCAGCGGCGCGCCGGGACCGACCGGCAACTCCAGCGCGTACCAGATGGAGAACAGCGTGGTCCAGCCGATCAGGAACACGATCGAGTACGGCAGCATGGTGGAGATCACGGTGCCCATGCCGGCCTTCGGCTCGTAACGCTGCATGAAGGCGATGATCAGCACGAAGTAGGTCATCATCGGCGAGATGATGTTGGTGCACGAATCGCCCACGCGGTAGGCCGCCTGGGTGGTTTCCGGCGAGATGCCCAGCAGCATGAACATCGGCACGAATACCGGCGCCATCAGCGCCCACTTGGCCGACGCCGAGCCCATCGCAAGATTGACGAAGGCGGTCAGCAGGATGAACTGCACCAGCAGCGGCAGTGGCCCTACGCCGGTCGCGGCGACCACCCGCGCGCCCTCCACGGCAAAGATCATTCCCAGATTGGTCCAGTTGAAGAACGCCACGAACTGCGCGGCGAAGAACACCAGCACGATGTAGCTGCCGAGCGTGGCCATCTGCTGGCTCATGCCCTTGATCACGTCGTTGTCGCTCTTGATGGTGCCAGCGCCCACGCCATAGGCCACGCCAAGCACCAGGCCGGCCAGAAAGATCACCGCCACGATGCCGACCAGCAGCGGCGACTGCAGCACGCTGTCGCTGCCGACCACGCCGATCTTGCGCAGGAAACCGCTGTCGGGAACGATGCCGATAAGCGTCACGGTGGTCAGGATCAGCAGGGCATAACCGGCCCAACGCAGGCCACGGCGCTCGGAGTCGCTCAGTGGCTCGAGTTTGTCGTCGGCATCTACGCTGGCGGTGTCCGGCCAGCGCGGTGCGACGATCTTCTCGGTCACCCACCAGCCCATCAGGGTGACGAACGGGGTGGATGCCGCCATCAGGTAGTAGTTGGCGGCAGGGCTCACCACGTACGCGGGATCGATCAATCGCGCGGCTTCCTGGCTCAGGCCCGCCAGCAGCGGATCGATGGTGCCCAGCAACAGGTTGGCGCTGTAGCCGCCCGACACGCCGGCGAAGGCCGCAGCCATGCCGAGGATCGGATGCCGACCGGCGGCCTTGAACAGCACGCCGGCGAGTGGCACCAGCAGCACATAGCCGATCTCGCTGGCCATGTTGCTCATCACGCCTGCGAACACGGTCACCGGGGTCAGCAAGCTGCGTGGGGTGATGAACAGCAGTTTGCGCAACGCGGCCTGCATCAGGCCCGAGTGCTCGGCAATGCCGATGCCGATCAGCGCCACCAGCACGGTGCCCAGCGGTGCGAAGCCGACGAAGTTGGCCACCAGCCCGGTCATGATGCGATGCAGGCCGGCGAGAGTCAGTAGATTTACCGGCTCGACCAGGGTGCCGTTGGACGGATGGGTGACCGACAGGTCGGCCCAGTCGGCCAGTGCCGAGGCGACGACCACCAGAACCGCCATCGAGGCGAACAAGGTGGCCGGATGCGGTAGCGCGTTGCCGGCGCGCTCGATGATGGCAAGAAACTTTTCGACTGCGGTCTTGCGTGGCGCGTCGGTGCTGCTGGTCATCCGCTGTGGCGATCGAGTGGGCAAGCGCCGGATGGTAGCCGACCCGTCGCTGCGCGTGAACGCTGCCGGAAAATGCCGCCGCTGAGCATGCCGCCTACTCGATCTGCGCCTTCGCCGCCGACGCATCGAGCGCCTGCATGGCCTCGATCGGCTTGAGCTTGCCGGCTTTGGCGTACGCGATCGCCGCATCGTCCTCGCGCTTGTCGCCGTACAGCAGCAGCAGGACGTTGCCGGTCTCCAGCCACACCACCGGCACATCGGCGGCGAGTTTCTGCGCGGTCTTCAGATGCTCCTCGGCAGTCGCTGCCTTCGCGCCATAGGTGAGGCTGGCGATCATGCTGCCGACCTTGGCCACGATCTCGGCGTGATAGGTCGCGAGGGCCAAGTGCGCCTCGGCATGCTTTGGCGCGAGTTTGAGCGTGATATCGAGACTCTCCTTGACCTTGCCGGCCAGCCCGCCCGAGAGCGCCTTGGCGATCGAGATCAACTGGCTGTAGCGGCCGAGTGCGAAGGCGCGAAAATAGTTGGTGTTGACCTGATTCGGCAGCGACTTCAATGCGTCGTCTGCGCGCTCGGAAACCAGCTCGAAGCGCTTGAGCTTTTCCTTTGGATCGTCGATCAGATAGGTCGCATGGATGCCCATTGCCTTGCAGGCGACCACCGCACCGAGCGGGCCCAATGCATCGCCGGCCGCATGGGCGAGCTCGAATTCACCGGCGTGGTAGGCGCGCCATGCATCCGCCAGTGCGTCGGCCGTGCGCGCGGTGTCTGCGGCTTTGCCGAGTTTGGGATTGGCGTTGAGCAGCGCGCTGATCCGCGCGGCGTCGGGATAGGGCTCCTGATCGCCTGCGTGCAGCTTGTCCCAGGCTTTCGCCAGCTTCGGTCCGCTGTAGTCGAATGCCTTGTTGGGGTACGGAAACGCTGCCCACTTGAGCTTGGCCATGCATGGTTCTCCGGATCGATGCGGCAAGCATTGTGCAGGCGCGGGCTGCGTGCAAGGCCGCAAGGCGACACAAACGCATTGCTGCAGTTGCGACGGTGGCGATGCCGCATGTTGCGTTGCAATAGAAATCCGAGCCACGCAGGTGCCGGGCGAACGCTGCCGAATCAAACTTGCAGCGTAGTGTGATTGTTCTATGCCAACAGCCCACACTCAATCTCGATGCCGCATGGCAGCATTCTGGAATCCCGGTCACGGCAGACCCAACCCACGAGGAGATCGACATGGTGAGGAAGACGAACAGCAACAAGCGCGCCGCTGGCGTGAACGATGCAGCGGACGCTGCGCGCACCCTGTGGCTGGCAAGCCTCGGCGCGGTGAGCCTGGCGCAGAAGAAGGGCGGCAAGCTGCTCGAGACATTGGTTGCCGAAGGCGAGGATTTCCGCCTGCGCACCAACAAGCTCGCCACGTCGGTGGTCGCGGATCTGCGTCGGGCAGCCGACGATGCACAGACCCAGGTCAAGGATGCCATCGCGCCGATCCGCGCGCAGGCGATGCGTACCGTGCGTCAGGTCGAGGCCGGCGTGAACGAGCGCATCGGCGATGTGCTGGGCAAGCTGGGCGTAAGCGGCAAGGCCAAGGTACCGCGCAAGCGTGCTGCCAAGGCAGCGGTCCGCGGTCGCAAGCCGGCTGCGCGTCGTCGCGCCGCCTGATCGCGGCGTTGCAGCATGAGCCCCGGTGCGGCAGCGCGCCGGGGCTTTTTTTTGCCCGTCCCGGTGCCGCGGGTCAGCCCTTGATGTAGGCCTGCGCCAGCGTATTCAGGTGCACCCGCTCGGCATCGCGCAGGAACGGCGCGATCAGCATCATCACCTGGTGGATGCCCAGCGTGAGGTCTTCCGAGCTGCGCTCGGAGTTGCCGCCGCGCACTGCGTTGAAGTTCATCCAGAACGTGGTCACCAGCAGGATGTTCTGCGCGGTGGCGTCGATTTCGTTGCGGGTTGCGCGCAGGATCTCGGCCTTGGCCAAGCCCTGCAATACCGCCGTCGCGCTGTCGCCGGCGCGACGCAGGATGCGCGCGAAGTGCATGCGCAGCTTGCGGTTGCGACTGGTCAGGTCGACCAGGTCGCGGTAGATGAAGCGGAACTGCCACATGGTCTCGAAGATCAGGTGCAGCTGCAGCCAGATGTCTTCCAGTGTGGGCAGCCGCTCGTCGGGGGTGAGCAGGGCGTTGTCCATGCCCGCCTCGTAGCGCGCGAACAGGTGCTCGACGATGTCGTCCTTGTTGCGGAAGTGGTAGTACAGATTGCCCGGGCTGATTTCCAGCTCGTCGGCGATGTGGTTGGTGGTGACATTGGGTTCGCCACGTTCGTTGAACATCGCGAGGCTGACGTCGAGGATGCGGTCGCGGGTCTTGCTGGCCGCGGCAGCCGGGCGGGCGGGGCGCGTACTCACCCGGCGAGCTTGTCGACCAGCGCGATGTATTTCTTGATTGCGTCGTCGCTGGAAGTGCCCTTGAGCTTGGTCCAGGCGTCGTATTTGGCGCCGCCGACAAAATCGAAGAAACCCGGTCGGTTGCCGCTGACATCGCCATCGGTGGCCTGCTTGTAGAGCGAATACAGACGCAGCATGGTGTCGTCGTCGGGCTTTTTGTTCAGCAACTTCACGCGCGCTGCGGCCGCTTCGAACTGCGCACCGGGATCGCCACCCGATTTGGGTGCTGCGGCTGTGGGTGCAGCGGTTCTGGCTGCAGCCTTGGCTGCGGGTTTGGCTTTGTCGGCGGTTTTTTTGGCGGCCATGGCTGCACTCCGGGAAGGGACGCGGTGACCGGGCTTGTAGCACGCGCTTTCAAACAGGGTCAACGCGGTTGCCGGACTGCGCGCTGCCTTCGCCCGGCAGGTTGGGCACGACCGGGCCGTGTCGCCGGGCTTGGAACGCCGCGGGTACGGGGCTATCGTAGTGCCCGACTCGCGTCCGCCTCGACGGCCGTGCCAACATCGGCCTTGCCGGCCAGTCACCGCGCCTGGCGCCTGGGGAGGACGCATGAGCTATTTCGTTACTGGTGGTACGGGTTTCATCGGGCGGCATCTGATCGAGCGGCTGCTCAAGCGCCCGGGCAAGATCTTCGTGCTGGTGCGTCGCGGGTCGCAAGACAAGTTCGACGCTATGGTCGAAAAACTCGCCCCGCCGAAGGGCCGTCTGGTCGCGGTGTATGGCGACCTGACCAAGGCACGGCTCGGCGTGGGTCCGGCAGCGCTCAAGCAGATATCGGGCAAGGTCCGCCACTTCTTCCATCTGGCCGCGATCTACGATCTGACCGCCGACGAGGAAAGCCAGGTCAAGACCAACGTCGACGGAACCCGCCATGCGGTGCAGCTGGCGACCACGATCAAGGCCGGCTGTTTCCACCACGTCAGCTCGATCGCCGCTGCCGGCATGTACCCGGGGGTGTTCAAGGAGGACATGTTCGAGGAGGCCGAGGGGCTGGACGATCCGTACTTCCGCACCAAGCACGATTCCGAAGGACTGGTGCGCCGCGAGTGCACGCGACCGTTCCGCATCTATCGGCCGGGCATCGTGGTCGGCTCGTCGAAGACCGGCGAGATCGACAAGGTCGATGGGCCGTACTACTTCTTCACCCTGATCAAGCGACTGCGCGCGCTGCTGCCGCAATGGGTGCCGACGATCGGCATCGAGGGCGCCCGGCTCAATGTCGTGCCGGTCGACTGGCTGGTCGATGCGATGGATCACATCGCGCACAAACCCGACCTCGACGGCCACTGCTTCCATCTGACCGACCCGAATCCGCTCAGGATGGGCGAGTTGCTCAACCACTTCTGCAAGGCGGCCAACGCGCCGCAGATGACGATGCGCGTCGATGCGCGCATGTTCGGCTTCATCCCGCCGATCGTGCGCAACGCGATCACTGGACTGCCGCCGGTCAAGCGCTTCAGCAACTCGGTGTTGCGCGATCTGGGCATACCGCGCCAGGTGCTCAAGTACATCAGCTATCCGACCCGCTTCGACAGTCGCGAGACCGAGCGGGCGCTCCGCGGCTCGAAGATCAAGCTGCCGCGGATCGAAGATTACGCATGGCGGCTGTGGGACTACTGGGAGCGGCACCTGGACCCGGATCTGTTCATCGACCGCTCGCTGGCGGGCAAGGTGCAGGGCAAGGTGGTGCTGATCACCGGCGGCTCCTCGGGCATCGGCAAGGCCGCGGCGCTGAAGATCGCGGCGGCTGGTGCACGCACCATCATCGTCGCGCGCAGCAAGGACGAGCTGGACGCGACGCGCACCGAGATCGAGAAGGCCGGCGGCGTATGCTTTGCGTACCAGAGCGACCTGACCGACCTTGGTGCCTGCGACGACCTGGTCAAGCAGGTGCTGGCCGATCACGAGCGCATCGATATCCTGATCAACAACGCGGGTCGCTCGATCCGCCGCTCGGTGGCGCTCAGCTACGACCGCTTCCACGATTTCGAGCGCACCATGCAGCTGAACTACTTCGGATCGCTGCGCCTGATCATGGGTTTCCTGCCGGCGATGACCGCGCAGCGGCGAGGGCAGGTGATCAACATCTCCTCGATCGGCGTGCTGGCGAACTCGCCACGATTCTCGGCCTACGTGGCTTCGAAGGCCGCTCTCGATGCTTTCTCGCGCTGTGCGCAGGCCGAGTTCTCGGACCAGAACATCGCCTTCACCACGGTCAACATGCCGCTGGTGCGCACCGCGATGATCGGGCCGACCAAGATCTACGACAACGTGCCGGTATTGACCCCGGACGAGGCCGCGGACCTGATCGTGGAGGCCATCATCACGCGCGGCAGTCGGGTAGCGACGCGATTGGGCATCTTCGCGGCAACGCTCAACGCGGTGGCGCCCAAGGCCTACGAGCTGGTGATGAACACCGCGTTCAATTTGTTCCCCGATTCGGCAGCGGCCAAGGGCATGAAGGGGCGCGACGAGCCTGCGTCGAACGAGCAGATCGCGTTCGCATCGGTGATGCGCGGGGTGCACTGGTAGGCCACGGTTCGCAGCCATCGTGGGTGTCGCGACCCCGCCGTTGCCGCGCGATTTGCGGCACTGCTGTTTCGGCAGCGCCTCTCGAGGTGCTGCGGGCAACAAGCCCGCCAGCCGGCCGTAGGGGAGGGTCCGGCAATCGTGTTGGCTGACGGGCCTGCCGGTCGCGGGGCGCGCGCGTGTGGCGCGCCCCGTGTGTTCTCAGTTGCCGGACTTTGCCTTGGCTTTGCTCGCGCGCTTGGCCGCTTTCTTGACTGCAGGCTTGGCCTTGGTTGCACGCTTGGCGCTCGGAGCGGCCGCACCCGCACTGAGCTTGCGCACCGAACGGTTGAGCTCTTCCACGCGATCCAGCAGCGCCTGCATCTCGTCGCGACCAGGCACCCCGAGCTTGCCGAGTGCGCGCGATACCCGGTCTTCGAATACCTTCTCCAGCCGATCCCAGGTATCGGTCGCACGTTCCTTGACCTGCGCCACGGTGCTTTCGACCGCATCGCGCGCCACGTCGACCTTGCCGGTGGCAAAACGACGCGTCTTCTGTTCGAGGGTAGAGCCCTCGCGGATCAAGCCTTCGAACAATTTGCCGCCTTCTTCCTGCGCGCGCCCGAATGCACCCAAACCCGCCATCCAGACCTGTTGCGCGGAGTCGATCAAGGTCTTGGCCCTGTCGCCGCCGAGCGGGGACGCAGGCTTGTTCTTCAACTTCGGTTTGCTGCTGCTCATGACTGTTCCCTCCGGGGATTCTGGCCACGGCGCCTACCGTCGTAGCCTTGTCAGTATCGGCACCGCAGGTAGAGCGAAAACACTACCGCGGCAGCTTGCGTTGACCTGTTCCAGGCGGTTTGCGGCGCTTGCCGCGCGCCGGCGCGATCGCTGCTTGCAGATCGTCGAGCACACGATTCAATCTTGCGGTGGGGCGGGTCAGCTGGCCCTGGCGCGGCGCCAGACCGCCGATCAGCGTGCGGCTGCGGTCGTTGAGCACCTCGTCGCGCAGGCGGATGCCGTTGCGGTTCAGGATCGGTTCGATCTGCGCGCGGCGCGTGCGCAAATCATCGAGAGTCGCCTGGTAGGCGTGTTCGGTCAGGCTGCGGCGACTGTCGTAGCTGAAGATGTTGGTGAAGAACATCTCCGCGTCGTCGGAATTCGGTTCGAACAGCACCAGGTCGGTCTGCGCGTATTGGGTCTGGTACTTCTCGAGCCCGACCTGCATGCGCGACTTCAGCAAGGTGCGAAAGGTTTGCGAGAGCACGCTCGGCAGTCCGTAGTCGACCAGCCTGCGTGGCCGCTTGCGGCCGCTGGTCTGCGCCAGGCTGGCGTCGAAGGGCACCAGCGGGTTGAGGCCCAACACCAGGTCCACGTCCTCGTCCATCGCCACCGATGCGTGCAAGGTGCGACGCAGTGCGCCGTCGACGTAGTGGCGACCGTCGATCTCGACCGGCGGGTACAGGCCCGGCAAGGCCGCGCTGGCCTGCACCGCCCGCGAGATCGGCACGTGATCGTGGCCTTTGCTGCCAAAGCGCATGGTCGCCCCGGTATCGAGATCGACCGCGATGACATACAGCCGGCGCGGCAGCTGGCGGAAATCGTTGCTGCGCCCATGGGCCTCGAACACCTGGCGCAGAAAGCGCTCGACCGCGCGATTGTCGAACAGTCCGTTCGGGATCAGCGCGCCGAAGCGACCCAGCAGATCGCTCCAGTTGGCGTCGAACGGCCGGCTGGCGATGGCGCCGAGCCATTCCATCAGTGCGCGCGGAATCGCCGCGGCACAGCGCGCATATTCGCGGAATGCCGGACGCAGGAAAGTCTCGGGTCGGAACAACACCGGGCGCGACTGACCGGTGATGAAGATGCGGCACATCTCCTCGGTGCTCAGGCCGTTGGCAAGGCCTGCGGCGAGGAACGAACCGGAACTGACGCCGACGTAAACGTCCAGGCGGGTCAGGTCCAGACCATCGAGCGCCTCGTCGAGTGCGCGCAGGGTGCCCAACTCGTACATGCCGCCGATCGGACCGCCGCCGGCGATCGCCAGACCGATGCGATTGCGGGGTTTGCGCCGTTGCGGGCGACTGGCCTGTTGGATCACGAGCATGGGGACTGGATTCCGGGGGCGCGCCGCGCCGCAGTCGATCATTCTATCCGGCGCGCGACAACCGACCAATGTGTCCGGCCTCCTACCTTGGTCGGTGCAATCGCGCCGCGTGGGGCGATAGGATGGGCGATGGATCGAGCCAAACCTCCTCGGCAGGCGCCGCCGTGAGCCGCAACGTCACCGTGGAGCGCCTGCAGGCCGTGGCCGACAACCTGCGCGCGGCACGCGACCCGATCGCGGACCCCACCAACGAGTCGCCGACCCTGCGCCGGGTGCGCGCATGGCAGGCCGCGCGGCTTGCGATCACCTTCGCGGACTTGCGCGATTCAGCGCAGTATCGGCAGGCGGCTGAGTTTTTCCTGACCGACCTGTACGGCGAGCAGGATGTCAGTTGGCGCGATCGCGACCTCGCGCGCATGATGCCGACCCTGGTGCGCTGGCTGCCGGAGGCGATGCTGGGCACGGTGTGCGATGCGCTGGAACTTGACCTGCTGAGCCATCGGCTGGACCTGCACCTTGCGCGCGCGCTGCAGGGCAAATCCAGTCGTGCGCCGGCGATCGATATCGCCGCGTATGCGGCGGCCTACCGTACTTCCTGCACCGCCGATGAGCGCGCGCAGCAGATCGACCTGCTGATGCGGGTCGGTCGCGAGCTGGAGCACGTGGTGCGGGTGCCGCTGGTCTATGGCGTGCTGCGGATCGCGCGCGGTCCGGCCAGTCGCGCGGGGCTGGGCAACCTGCAGACTTTTCTCGAACGGGGTTTCGCTGCGTTCCGCGCGATGGGCAAGGCCGACGAGTTCCTGCGCATCATCGGAAGCCGCGAGCGCCTGGCCTCGCGCAAACTGTTTGCCGCCGATCCTGCCCCGTTCGGCGCCGGCTTCGATGAGCCGCAGCCTGCGGCCTGAACAGTGCCGGCTCAGCCGAACTCGCGGTCGAGCACCTTGTTGATTTCCGATTCCACCGCGCCCTGGATGGCGAACAGCAGGAAGCTCAGGTGCGCCTTGACGTGTACCTTGCCTTCAGCGACCGCAATGCTGCCGTGCACGCCGGTACGTGCGAACTCGAGGGTGTTGCCCTTCCAGCCGTACTCGACATCGAACTTCTCGGCGATCTTGCGTGCAACCGTCTCCACCGATTTGCGCGCCTCGGGAATGGTCTTGGCATGCTTGCGGACGATGTCGATGGTTGCCATGCGAAGCATCCAGCCTGGTTGCTGTGGGGTCGGGGCGCGTTAGGATGATGCCATGCAGTGGGACGGAGGGCACGCATGCGCCAGCGTTGGATGATCGTGTTCGTGTTGCAATGCGCAGCCGGAGCGGCATGTGCGGCCACGCTGGAGGGCCAACTCGTGCTGTACGCGGATGGTCGGCCGTTGCGTGCCGAGGAGGCGAGCGAGGCGGTGATCTATTTCCGCCCGCGCCAGCCCGTAGCGCTGGCCGCGCCAGGCGAGCCGGCGCTGATGCTGACCCGCCGCAAGCAGTTCCAGCCGCGACTGCTGCCGATCGTGGCTGGCGGCACGGTGCGTTTTCCCAACGAGGACCCGATCCTGCACAATGTGTTCTCGACCTCGCCCGACAACGCTTTCGACGCCGGGCTTTATGGCACCGGGCTCGGGGTCGTGCACACGTTTGCCAGTCCCGGACTGGTCAAGGTCTACTGCAACGTGCACCACTCGATGTTCGGCTTCATCCTGGTGCTCGACACGCCGCACTTCACCCGCGCCGATGCCGCGGGAGCGTTCCGGCTCATCTCGGTTCCAGCGGGCGAGGGCGACCTGGTGGTGTTTCACGACCGTGCCCAGCCGTGGCGACGCCGGATAGATCCTGCATCCAGCGGCCCGCTGCAAATCCGGGTCGATCTGAACAAGCGCCGCGTGCCGCCGCACAGGAACAAGTTCGGTCGCCCTTACGGAGGCACTCCCAATGAACGTGGCTACTGAGCCCGCTGGCGGTTTCCGGCTGTCGCTGGCGACATCGGTATTCCTGCTGTTTGCAATCCTGCTCGGGCTTGCGCTGGGGGCCGCCATCTGGGTCACCTGGCAGCGTGGCGACCGGATTGCCGCGCAGGCGGTGCAGGACAAGCTCGACGTATCGGCGGCAGTGCAGGCCGAGCTGACCGAGCGCCGACTCGAAGAGGTGCAGCTGAAGGTCCAGCTGATCGCCGCCGATCCCAGCTTCGTCAAATACGTCAACGACTCGCTCGGCGGTGGACTGGGGCTGGGCACCGACAGCGGGCTTGATATCGCCTCGATCAACGATTTGTTACGCGAACGCCAGTCTGCGGTCGGCTTCGACCTGGGACTGGTGACCGATGCCGAGGGCAATGTGCTGGCGCGAACCGACCAGCTCGAGGCCTTCGACCAGAACATGGCCGATGATGCGTTCCTGGCCTCGGCACTGGCCGGGCCCAGTCCGATCAGCGGGTTCTGGCGTGAAGGCGCGATGCTGTACCAGGCTGCTGCGTGGCCGCTAGATCTGGATGGCGATCTGGTCGGCTTCATGCTGGTCGCGCTGCGCGTCGACGATGCGCTATCGGTGCGCGTCGGCAAGGCCAGCGGTGCCGATATTGCGTTCCTGCTGCCGATCGATCAGCGCATCGCGGTGATCGGCACCTCGCTGGACCCCACGCTGCGCGTAGCCCTGGATGCAGCTATCGCTGTCGACGCCGGCGGCATGGCAGCGGCGATCAAGGCCGGTACGCGCAGCGAGCGGATGGCGTTGGAACTCGACGGGCAGTCGTGGATCGGCCAGCTCGCGCCGGTCGACAGCGCCGGCGGCGGCGCGTTGGGTGCCACCCTGCGATTGTCATCGGCGGACCGCGCGGCGGCGGGTTATCGCGAGATCCTCAATCTGCTGGCGCTCGCCGGTGGCGTGGTGCTGTTGATTGCGCTGCCCCTGTCGTTCCTGCTCGCCAAGACCACTTTGCGTCCGCTGGCGACGATGGCGAGCGCTGCCAAGGAAGCGGCTGCCGGCAACTACCAGACGCGGATCGGGATTCGCGGTCGGGATGCCCTCGCGCAGCTGTCGCAGGCCTTCGACTCGCTGCTGTCGGATCTGCGTGAGAAGAGCGACATCGAGGGTTATGTGACCAACCTGTCGCGCTTCCTGCCCGATCCCGGCAGCGAGGCAGCACCGGGACAGACCTTCGTGACGCGCGATCTGGCCGAGCGTGCGCAGATGGCCGATCCTGCTCGGCAGGGCGCGGCATTGCTGCTGGGTCTGGATTTGCGCGGTCTGGCCCGCGCGGGCGCCGACGGCGCGGCCCCGGCGGTGGCGCTGGCCGAACAGCGCGTCGCAGGATTGCTGGCAGCGGCAACCGCACAGCACGGGAGGCTGGTCAGCGGCTCCGGCGCGCGCCTGGTGTTCGCCTTCGATACGACCGATCGCCTCGCGCGGGCGCTTGCAGTGGCGCGTGAGGCCATCGATCTGGACCATGCAACCGCTGCGGGCCTGCTGGAGGGCGTGCTCGTCGAGGGTGCGGTGCGTGTTCCCGGCGGTAGCCTGAAGATCGGCATGGGCACGGTATGCCATCAGCTGGATCGGCTGCTGGTAGAGGCCGCTGCCGGCAAGGTGCTGTTGCCCAAGGGCCTCGGCGAATCCGCGCGCGGTTTGCTCGCTGGCGAAGCGCTGCCGGTGCAGGCGGGGCTGGCCAGCGGGAAGTCGTTCTATGCGCTCGACGCGCAGGCGCTGGCACGACTGGTCGCGCCTTTGCCGCTGCAAACCGGCGGCGGCGACAGCCTGCGCACGGTCGAACAACCGCTCGCTGCCAACGCACCCACGCCCTCGCGGGCGTCGCGGCAGGCCCCGCTGTTGCCAGGCATGCGCTTCGGCGGTCGCTACGACATCCTCGGCGTGCTCGGCGAGGGCGGCATGGGCGTCGTCTACAAGGCCCGCGACCTCGAACTGGACGATGTGGTCGCGCTGAAGATGCTCAAACCCGCCGCGCTGGGCGACAGCGAGCATCTGGATCGGCTCAAGAGCGAGATCCGGCTTGCCCGCAAGATCACCCATCCGAACGTGCTGCGCACCTTCGACTTCGGTGATGTCGATGGCCGGCCGTACATCTCGATGGAATACGTGCGCGGCATGACGCTGCGCTACCTGATCAAGCAGACCGGCCGGATTCCGTACTCGGCGGCGCTGCGCATCGCGCGTCAGTTGAGTGCCGGGCTGGCGGCAGCGCACCAGGTCGGCGTCCTGCATCGCGACATCAAACCGGAGAACCTGATCCTGGAGTCCAGCGGCAACGCCAAGCTGATGGACTTCGGGATCGCACGGCCGCTGCACCGCTCGGAGCCTGGCCACACCCAGCCGGGCATGTTCGTCGGCACTCCGGCCTATTCCTCGCCCGAGCAGCTGTCCGGTGGCGAGGTCGATGCACGCAGCGATGTCTACGCCAGCGGCGTGCTGATGTGCGAGATGTTCTGCGGCAAGGTTCCGTTCCAGGGCGCATCCACGATGGAGATCTACTTAGCGCAGATGCAACGCGAGCCGATCAAGCCCTCGGCGTGGTGGCCGGAAGTTCCGCCAGCGCTGGAGGCCCTGATCCTGCGCTGCATCGAACGTGAACCGGCTGCCCGCATCCAGTCGGCCATCGCTCTGGGTGCTGGCCTGGCGGGCTTGCGCGCCTGAATCCAGTCTGGCGCAGGGCGCGTCCCGGTTGACACAGTTTAATCAACAGGTTACATAGGCTTATTGAAGCGGATTCTATCGTCGATCCGCGGGGTGGGCCGATGCGTTTCCTGATTGTCCATTGGGGTTGTGGGCTTGCACTTGCGCTGGCGGCGGCGTGCTCGCCGCCAGCGTCCGCGCAAGCCGACGATCCACTGGCGTTCGATCCCGATGCCGACAGCGGCCCTGCGCTGAGCTGGTTTTCGGATCTGCTGCTGCGCGGCGACTATGCGCGCGACCTGCCACTGAACCTGCCCGATGAGCAGCGTGCCCTGGCGCGCCTGCGTGCGGGCCTGCGTTGGCTGCCCGACGATGCGTGGGAGTTTGGTGCGGCAATCGAAGCCTCGCGCGGCTCGGACAGCGCCCAGGTGGTGCGCCTCGCGCACGACAACCAGCGCATCAACGATCTTGGTGTCGACCTGCTGTACGCACGCTGGCGCGGTGGCGAGCACACCGAGCTGATCCTCGGCAAGCATCCGTTGCCGTTGGAATTGACGCCGATGGTCTGGGACGACGAGCTGCGCCCGGTGGGTGTGTCGATCGAACATGCAATCCCGACCGGCGATTTCGATCGCATCGTGCTCACCGGCGGCGCCTGGCTGGGCGACCACCTTTACGGCGACACCTCGCGGATCGTTGCCGCGCAGGCCGGGTGGCGTTTGCGCGAGGGTGCATCTACCAGCGGCGGGATCCTGCTCTCGCTGATCGACTTCGACGACCTCGAACGAATTACCCGCACCAGACTGTCGCGCACCAATCGGCGGGTTGGCGACACGCTGATCAGCGACTACCGCCTGGTGGACCTGCAACTGGCCTTCGATACCCAGCTCGCCGGGCAGCCGCTGCGTTCGCGGATAAACCTGGTCCGCAACGTCGGTGCCGACGATCAGCGCGACGCCGCGCGCGGCAGCGTGGTGTGGGGCGATGCGCGGGTCGCGCAAACCTGGGAACTGGGCCTGGCCTATCAGCGCGTGCAGCGCGATGCGGTGATGGCCGCGTTCAACTCGGAGGATTGGTGGTTCCACAGCGCGATGCGCGGCGCGATGCCGTGGGTGGGCTATGGTTTCGACGACACTTGGCGCGTCCAGCTCGCATTGTTCCTGGAGCGTGCCGATGGCCGTAGCGTCGACACCGAACGCGCATTGCTCGACGTGCGCGCGCGATGGTGATCCAGCGCCGGCAGGCGATCTGGATATGTTAGAGTCTGATCGGCCATGCATTGGGCGAGGACAGCAGTGCGCCTGAGCTTTCCGAGGGGTGAACATGCCGATGTGATCGTGCCCGCGGGGGAGGTCACGATTGGGGCGGCCGCTGACAACGGCGTGGTGGTTGCCAGCGCCGGCGTGCAGGATCATCACGCGAGCATCGTGACCGATCCGCGCGGCTTTACGCTGTTCGTGCGCAACGCCGCACGCACCCATGTCAATGCGCGCCCGGTGCGAGAGAAGGCGATTCTCCGTCTGGGCGATGTCGTCAGCGTCGATTCGGTGAACATGATCCTCAAGCCCGATCACGACGCGGCCATCGAGACCGCGCCGCCAGGCAACAGTGTCGGAGAAGCAGCCGTGGCCGCCAACGAAGCCCCCTCGGATACGCGCTATCGGGTTTCGCCACCGCGTGCCGTGCTGCGCGCGGTCTCCGGTCCGTACTTCGGCAAAGTCATCCCGATCCACGGACGCATCGAAATCGGTCGCGGCAGCGAATGCGGGCTGGTGCTCGACGAGCCGGAGATGTCGCGTCGGCACGCGATGATCGAGGTGACCGCCAGCGAGATTTTCCTGCGCGACCTCGGCTCGGCCAACGGCACCTATGTCAATGGTGTACAGGTCCGCGATGCGATCCTGTACCCCGGCGACCAGATCGCGTTCGATCGCAACCGGTTTCTGATCGAAGCGCCTGGCATGCCGGTGCGTCGCAATGAGCCGCGCACCCCGGTACAGACACCAGCGGTCGAGCAACGCCCGCGCCCGGAGGTGACGCAGACCATGCGCGCGGTTCGCGCCGACTACGCGCCGGAATCGAGCGCACCCGCGGCTGCCGGCGACGCGTCTGCCGCCGCCTGGAATCCGTGGGCGTTGATCGCGGCGGCGGCGCTGATCGCGGCAGCCATCGGCCTGCTCATATTCGGCTTCCGCTGAGCGGCCCGACCTGCCGGCGCAGGATTCGCGCACGCGATTCCCGACATACCGACTCGGGTCGGTCCTGCGGTCCCGCTGCTGCGCCGCGCGAGCGAGACTTGTTCGTGTTGGGGTCAGCGTTGGGAGCGCATCGTTCGATTCCATGCTGCGTTGCCGCATGTTAGTGTCGGGGGCTACTTTTCCAGGAGGTGCCCCGTGTCGCGTGCCTACAACTTCAGCCCTGGTCCTGCCGCACTTCCCGAAGCCGTCCTGCGCCAGGCGCGGGAGGAAATGCTGGAATGGGGCAAGACCCGATCCTCGGTGATGGAGGTCAGCCATCGAGGCAAGGAGTTCATGGCGCTGGCGGAGTCCTCCGAACGCGACCTGCGCGAATTGCTGGCGGTGCCGGCCAACTACAAGGTCCTGTTCGTGCAGGGCGGGGCGACGGCGCATTTCGCGTTGCTGCCGATGAACTTCGCGCGCGGCAGCAGTGCCGACTACGTTGTCACCGGATCGTGGGGCGAAAAGGCGGTCAAGGAGGCCAAGCCCTCGTGCGGCGTGCGAATCGCCGCCAGCAGCGAAGCCGATCGCTACTTCCGCATTCCCGCGCGCGCGACGTGGGATCTGGATCCGCAGGCGGCCTATGTGCACATCACGCCGAACGAAACCATCGGCGGGGTCGAATTCGCCGATGCTCCGGATGTCGGCGGGGTTCCCCTGTTCGCCGACATGTCGTCGAACATCCTCTCGCAGCCGATCGACGTGTCTCGCTACGGGGTGATCTACGCCGGTGCGCAAAAGAACATCGGCGCCTCGGGACTGGTGTTGCTGATCGTGCGCGAGGATCTGCTGGAGCGCTGCCCGAAGGATCTGCCGCAGATCCTGAACTATGCCGCGCATGCCAGGGAAGGATCGCTGCTCAACACGCCCAACACCTTCGGCTGGTATCTCGCCGCACTGGTGTTCCAGTGGCTCAAGCGCGAGGGCGGCATGGCGGCCATCGGCGCTGCCAATGCGGCCAAGGCCAAGTTTCTGTACGACTACATCGATGGCTCGGGCTTTTACAGCAACCCGATCGACCCGCCGGCGCGCTCGCGCATGAACGTGCCTTTCGTGCTGCGCGACGAGGCGCTCGACGCACCCTTCCTGAAGGAAGCCGAAGCCGCCGGACTGCTGTCGCTCAAGGGCCATCGTTCGGTCGGTGGCATGCGCGCGTCGATCTACAACGCGATGCCGCTGGCTGGCGTGCATGCGCTGGTCGACCTGATGAAGGATTTCGCAAAGCGGAATGGGTGAGCGGGGGTTTGTCGGCCTGCCATGAAAGGCAGGCCGACCCCGCGAACGCCCGGCATGGATGCCGGGCCGGGGTTGCGCACCATGGACGGTTGCTTGCCCCACCACGGCACTGTCGGCCTGCCATGAAAGGCAGGCCGACCCCGCGAACGCCCGGCATGGATGCCGGGCCGGGGTTGCGCACCATGGATGGTTGCTTGCCCCACCACGGCACTGTCGGCCTGCCATGAAAAGCATGCCGACCCCGCGAACGCCCGACATGGATGCCGGGCCGGGGTTGCGCACCATGGACGGTTGCTTGCCCCACCACCGCTCTGGCCTTCCGCCTTAAACCAGCATCACCATTTCCCCCGAGCCCCCCATGTACAAAATCAAAACCCTCAACAACATCTCCAACACCGGGCTCAACCGCCTGCCGCATGGCGTGTACACGATCGCCAACGACATCGCCGAACCCGATGCGATCCTGCTGCGCTCGGCCGACATGCACAAATTGGAGGTGTCCGCGTCGCTCAAGGCGATCGGTCGTGCCGGTGCCGGCACCAACAACATCCCGGTCGCCGAGATGTCCAAGCGCGGCATCGTGGTGTTCAACGCGCCGGGCGCGAACGCGAACGCGGTCAAGGAACTGGTGCTTGCCGGCATGTTGATCAGCGCGCGCAACCTCGGCGAGGCGCTGGCCTTCACCAATACGCTCAAGGACCGCAGCGACGCCGAGACCGCGATGGAGAACGAAAAGAAGCGCTTCGTGGGTACCGAATTGAGTGGGCGCGTGCTGGGCGTGGTCGGACTGGGCGCGATCGGCGTCAAGGTCGCCAATGCGGCGCTCGCGCTGGGCATGCGGGTGTTCGGGATCGACCCGCACATGACGGTCGAAGGCGCCTGGCAGCTGTCGTCGGAGGTAGTGCGGGCGGGCAGCTTGAACGAGCTGTTCGCGGCATGCGACTACATCAGTTTCCATGTGCCGCTCAACGACGCCACCCGCGGTTTGTTCGGCGCTGCGGCACTGTCCGTGGCCAAGCACGGGGTGGTGCTGCTGAATTTCGCGCGCGATGGGGTGATCGACCACGCGACCCTGCAGCGCGGTCTGAGCGATGGCAAGATCGGTCGTTATGTCACCGATTTCCCGAAGCCCGAACTGGTCGGCGACCCGCGCGTTATCGGGTTTCCGCATCTGGGCGCATCCACTCTCGAGGCGGAAGAAAACTGCGCGGTGATGGTGGTCGACCAGGTACGCGACTACCTCGAGAACGGCAACGTCAGCAATGCGGTGAACTTTCCGACCACCCGCATGGTGCGCGCGGGCAAGGCGCGGGTCTGCGTGGCCAACCGCAATGTGCCGAACATGATCGGCCAGCTGTCCAATGTGCTCGGTGGCGCGGGCCTGAACATCGCGCAGATGCACAACGCCTCGCGCGGCGAGGTGGCCTACAATCTGGTCGACGTCGAGTCCGCAGTGCCGGAGGCAGTGGCGCTGCAGCTTGGCCAGATCGAGGGCATCCTCTCGGTCAGGATCGTGTAGTCGAACAAGCGCACGCGGCAAACGCGGGGTCCTGGCTCGTCGGGAAGGACACATCGATGCCGCATTGGAACGACGCCGTACCCGGTTACGCCACGGAATCAACCGCATGCCCTCGCGTTCTCCGCGCAAGCCAGCGTCGCCGAAATCTGCCAAGCCGACCGAACTGGCGGCCGTGCGATTGCGCATCGACGCCATCGATGCGCAGATCCAGGACCTGATCCAGGAGCGCGCGCGTTTCGCGCAACAGGTCGGCAGGGCCAAGGGCCCGCTCAAGTCGGCGGTGGACTACTACCGTCCGGAGCGCGAGGCGCAGGTGCTGCGGATGGTCATCGAGCGCAATCCCGGGCCGCTGTCGGCAGAAGAAATGGTGCGCCTGTTCCGCGAGATCATGTCTTCGTGCCTGGCACAGCAACAGCCACTGAAGATCGGCTTCCTCGGCCCCGAGGGTACGTTTTCGGAACAGGCGGTGATGAAGCACTTCGGGCAGTCCGCCCGGCGCCTGCCGCTGTCGAGCATCGAGGAAGTGTTCCAGGAGGTCGAGGCCGGCAACGCCGACTTCGGCGTGGTGCCGATCGAGAACTCCGGCGAGGGTGCGGTGCATTCCACCCTCGACATGTTCTTCAACTCCTCGCTCAAGATGTGCGGCGAGATCGAGCTCAGGGTGCACCAGTTCCTGCTTTCGCGCGGCGGAAGCCTGGAGGCCATCGAGCGGGTCTATTCGCACCCGCAGTCGCTGGCCCAGTGTCGCGGCTGGCTGCGTGAGTACCTGCCGAAGGCCGAGCGGATTGCGGCGGCCAGCAACGCGGAAGCTGCACGCCGCGCGCGCAATGCCGACGATGCCGCGGCCATAGCGAGCGCCACTGCCGCGGCGGTCTATGGACTCAAGATCGTCGAGGGCCCGATCGAGGATCGCGCCGACAACACCACCCGCTTCGTGGTCATCGGCCGCGAGCTGTTCGCACCCTCCGGGCGCGACAAGACCTCGCTGCTGGTGGCCGCGGGCGACCGCCCAGGCACGTTGTTCAAATTGCTCGAGCCGCTCGCCAAGCGCGGCGTCAACATGACCAAGATCGAGTCGCGGCCGAGTCGCGAGGGAAAGTGGCAGAACGCTTTCTTCATCGATGTCGAGGGTCATATCGAGGACCCAGCGTTGCAGCGTGTGATCGGTGATCTGGGTCCGTTTGCCGCACAGGTGAAGATCCTTGGCAGCTACCCGGCGGCGTTGCTGTGAGCGCGTTCGTTGCCCGCCCGGTCGCCGCGATCGCCGCGCTGAAAGCCTATGACCCCGGGCACGACTTGCCGGCATTGCGGCAGCGATTTGCTGCCGGCGCGTTGACCGAACTCGGGTCCAACGAGAATCCGCTCGGCCCTGCGCGCGCGGTGCTTGACGCCTTGCACGGGATGCCGGTCGCCGAATTGCTGCGCTACCCGGACCCGATGGGACTCGGACTGCGGCGCGACTTGGCCAGCAGTCTTGGCGTCGATCCAGCGCAAGTGGTGCTTGGCAATGGATCGCATGAACTGCTGATGCTGCTGGCGCAATGTTTTGCCGGTCCTGGCGACGAGGTGGTGTTCAGCGAATTCGGCTTTGCGGTGTATTCGATCGGCACCGCGGCAGTTGGCGCCACGCCGCGCCGGGTCGGTGCACATCCGCGCACCGGTGCCGCGCCGCGCGGTCACGACCTGGGCGCGCTGGCTGCGGCCATCGGGCCGCGAACCCGGCTGGTCTATCTGGCCAATCCGAACAACCCGACCGGTACCTGGTTTTCGCGCGCCAAGCTGTCGGAGTTCCTGCGCGCGGTGGATCCGGGTGTGCCGGTGGTCGTGGATGAGGCCTACCACGAGTACGTCGATGACCCCGAGGTCGGTAACGCGGTGGCATTGCTGCCTGCGCATCCGAATCTGATCGTCACCCGCACGTTTTCCAAGGGCTACGCACTGGCAGGCCTCAGGGTCGGCTATGCGGTCGCCGACCCATCGGTGATCGAGGTGGTCAACCGGCTGCGCGAGTCGTTCAACGTCAATGCATTGGGCTTGGCTCTGGCACGACTGGCGCTCAAGGACAACCAGCATCTGGCGCGTGTGCGCGAGTTCAATCGCACGCAACGATCGCGGATGGCGCATGCCTTCGAGCAGCGCGGGCTGTTCGTGCATCCATCGATGACCAATTTCATTCTGGTCGATTTCGAGCGGCCCGCCGCAGCGATTGAAGCGGCATGGCTTGAGTGCGGCGTGGTGGTGCGCCCGATGGGGGGCTATGGCCTGCCGACCTGCCTGCGGATCAGCATCGGCTCGGAGGCCGAGAATCGGCGCCTGATCGAGACCCTCGACGCGGTGCTGGCGTGAGCGGAGCGCGGCTGGAATGGCGCGCGCAGCCGGCGCGCGGCCCGTTGCGCGGTGTGCTGCGGGTGCCGGGCGACAAGTCGATCTCGCATCGCGCGATGATGCTTGGATCGCTCGCCGAGGGCAGTACCGAGGTCAGCGGTTTCCTCGAGGGCGAGGACACCCTGGCTACTGCCGCTGCATTCCGCGCGATGGGCGTGCGCATCGACGCCGAGGGCGGTGGCAAGCGGATCGTGCACGGCGTCGGTCTGCACGGACTGCGCGCGCCGTCGGCGGCGCTGGATCTGGGCAATTCAGGCACCGGCATGCGCCTGTTGGCCGGGATACTTGCAGGACAGGCGTTCGGGTCTGAATTGATCGGCGATGCATCGCTTTCGCGGCGCCCGATGAAGCGGGTGATCGAGCCGCTAGCGCGGATGGGCGCGCGCATCGATTCGCGCGAGGGCGGCCTGGCGCCGCTGCGATTCGCGCCAGCGCCTGCTGGACTGGACGGCATCGAATACCAGTCCCCGGTCGCCAGCGCGCAGGTCAAGTCGTGCCTGCTGCTGGCAGGGCTTTTCGCGCGCGGGCTTACCACGGTCAACGAGCCGCATCGCACCCGCGACCACACCGAGCGCATGCTGCGCGCCTTTGGCGTTCAAGTGCAGGTGGCGGGCAATACCGCGTCGCTACGCGGGGGCCAGCGCCTGCTTGCCGCATCGATCGCGGTGCCGGCGGATATCTCGTCCGCTGCGTTCTTCGCGGTGGCCGCAAGCATCGTGCCGGGCAGCGAATTGCTGCTCGAGCAGGTAGGCATCAATCCACTGCGCGATGGCATCCTGCGCGCCCTGCGCCTGATGGGTGCAGACATCACGCTGGTCAATCCGCGCGTGTTGGGCGATGAACCGGTGGCCGACCTGCGCGTGCGGCATGCGCCGCTGCGCGGGATCGAGGTGCCGGAGGCGCTGGTGCCGGACATGATCGACGAGTTCCCGGTGTTGTTCGCGGCCGCCGCGGTCGCGCAGGGCACCACCGTGGTCCGCGGCGCAGCGGAGCTGCGGGTCAAGGAAAGCGATCGCATCGCGGCGATGGCGGCCGCCCTGCGCGCGCTGGGCGCGGATATCGATGAGACCCGCGACGGTGCGATCATCCGCGGCGGCCGGCTAACCGGTGGCCGCATCGACAGCCATGGCGATCACCGCATCGCGATGGCCAGCGCGGTAGCCGCGCTGGTCGCCGACGGCGCGGTCGAGATTGCCGACTGTGCCAATGTAGCGACCTCGTTCCCGGACTTTGTCGGCTTGGCTGCGGCGACCGGATTTTCCCTCACCGAGCATGCGGCTTGAACCCTGGCCCGCCAAAGCACGCGCCCATGTCGACCAACCCAGTCACGGTTCCGGTAGTCGCCATCGATGGCCCCAGTGGCTCGGGCAAGGGCACCATCAGCCGCGCAGTAGCGGTGCGCCTGGGCTGGCGCTTCCTCGATTCTGGGGCGCTGTACCGGGCTGCGGGCCTGGCCGCCAGCTGGGCCCAGATCGACTTGTCCGATGCGCCGGCCCTGGCCAGTTGCGCGCTGGCGGTACAGGTGCGCTTCGTCGAACGGCCCGGCGAGGACCCCCTGATCCATGTCAACGGCGTCGAGGCGAGCGACGAGCTGCGCACCGAATCGTGCGGCGCGACCGCTTCGGCAATCGCCGCGCTGCCCGAAGTTCGCGCCGCATTGGTCGAAAAACAGCGCTCTTTTCGGCGCTTGCCGGGCCTGGTCGCCGATGGCCGCGACATGGGCACGGTGATCTTCGCCGACGCCGCGGTGAAGGTGTTCTTGACCGCCAGCGCCGCCGAACGCGCCGAGCGTCGATATAAGCAGTTGAAGCAAAAGGGTTTGGAGGTTAATATGCCCGCCCTTTTGCGCGACATCCTCGCGCGCGATGCCCGCGACGCCCAGCGTCCGGTTGCGCCGCTCAAGCCCGCCGATGACGCGGTCCTGATCGACACCACCGATACGCCGATCGATGCAGTGGTGCTGCAAGTGCTCGAACTGGTCCATCGGACCTGGCCGGACACTCGCTGAACATCCGCATCCGGCGCCACGTTCAAGCGCTTGGCATGAAGGGCCCGCGTGCACCGCAAGGTGCGTCGGGCAGGTTCCGCCGGTGCGAGGCCGTGCGGGTGATGCAATGGCGCGCAAGCGCCCCTGCGGGTGGAAGAACGGGCCGGCCCTGAGCCGATCATCGGCGACGCGGCACCGCCTTCCGAGTCAACTGGAAATCAACATGACTGAGAGTTTTGCCGAACTTTTCGAGCGTAGCCAGACTATCGGCAAGCTCAAGCCGGGTGCCATCGTCATTGGCATCGTGGTCGAGATCCGCTCCGATGCCGTGGTCGTCAACGCCGGCCTGAAGTCCGAAGGCATCGTCCCCATCGAGCAATTCCGCAACGAACGCGGAGAGCTCGAAGTAGCAGTCGGCGATGAGGTCAAGGTCGCGCTCGATGCACTCGAAGACGGGTTCGGCGAAACGCGGCTGTCGCGCGAGAAGGCCAAGCGCTCCCTGGTCTGGGACGAGCTGGAAGAAGCCCACCAGAGCAACGCCACGGTCACCGGTCGCATCAGCGGCAAGGTCAAGGGCGGCTTCACGGTCGACATCAAGGACGTTCGCGCATTCCTGCCCGGTTCCCTGGTCGACGTGCGTCCGGTCCGCGATCCGGTCTACCTCGAAGGCAAGGAACTCGAGTTCAAGATCATCAAGCTCGACCGCAAGCGCAACAACGTGGTCGTGAGCCGTCGCGCAGTGGTCGAAAGCGAATTCAGCGCCGAGCGCGAGCAGCTGCTCGAGCGCCTGCAGGAGAACGCGGTCGTCAAGGGCGTGGTCAAGAACCTCACCGATTACGGTGCGTTCGTCGACCTCGGCGGCATCGACGGCCTGCTGCACATCACCGACATGGCCTGGAAGCGCGTGCGCCACCCGTCCGAGGTGGTCAATGTCGGCGACGAGCTGGAAGTGCGCGTGCTGCGCTTCGACCGCGAGCGCAACCGCGTCTCGCTGGGTCTGAAGCAGCTCGGTGAGGACCCCTGGGTCAACATCGCGCGCCGCTACCCGACCTCGACCCGCATGTTCGGCAAGGTCAGCAACGTCACCGACTACGGCTGCTTCGTCGAGATCGAGCCGGGCGTCGAAGGCCTGGTCCACGTGTCCGAGATGGACTGGACCAACAAGAACGTCAACCCGGGCAAGATGGTCCAGGTCGGCGACGACGTCGAGGTCATGGTGCTGGATGTCGACGAGGAGCGTCGCCGCATCTCGCTGGGCATGAAGCAGACCAATTCCAATCCGTGGGAAGCATTCGCTGCCACCCACAAGAAGAACGACAAGGTGTCCGGCCAGATCAAGTCGATCACCGACTTCGGCATCTTCGTGGGCCTGGATGGTGGGATCGATGGTCTGGTCCACCTGTCCGACATCTCGTGGCAGGTATCCGGCGAAGACCTCGTACGCCAGTTCAAGAAGGGCGACACGGTTGAGGCGGTGGTGCTGGCGGTCGATCCCGAGCGCGAACGCATCTCGCTGGGCATCAAGCAGCTCGAGCAGGATCCGTTCGGCCAGTTCATGGCCGCCAATCCGCGCGGCAGCATCATCAACGGCACCGTGCGTGAAGTCGATGCACGCGGCGCCACCATCGCGATCTCGGAAGGCGTGGAAGGCTACCTGCGCGCCAACGACATCGCCAAGGACCGCGTCGAGGACGCGACCGAGCACCTGAAGGTGGGCGACGCCGTCGAGGCGAAGTTCATCGGCATGGATCGCAAGGGCCGCATCCTGCAGCTGTCGATCCGTGCCAAGGACGAGCAGGACCTGCAGGAGGTGCTCTCCGAGTACCAGAGTGCAACCGGTGGCACGACCAAGCTGGGCGCCTTGTTCAAGGAACAGCTCAACAAGCCGGAGTAAGTCGTCCGCATCGCCTCGGCGCGCAAGCGCCGGGGTTCCGGCGGGATGCGCCCGCGGCACTGAGGTGCCACGGGCGCGGACCACCCGATTCCTTTCGCTCCGCAGGCCATGACCAAGTCCGAACTCATCGAGGCGCTGGCCCGCCGCCAGACCCATCTGGCATTCCACGACGTCGAGCTGTCCGTCAAGGAACTGCTTGAACAGATCAGCCAGGAACTGGCCCATGGGCAGCGCATCGAGATTCGCGGTTTCGGCAGCTTCTCGCTGCACTACCGTCCGCCGCGCATCGGCCGCAATCCCAAGACCGGCGAGTCGGTCGCCTTGCCGGGCAAGTACGTGCCGCACTTCAAGCCGGGCAAGGAGCTGCGCGAGCGCGTCAACGCCAGCACCCAGCCGATCACCGGCGGCGACGACGATCCCGATTGAGGACAGACTGTCACAGCCGGAAGCTTGCGATGCGCGCATGTCGCGGCCATGCTGTCGCCCGATACTGTCGACCTTTCCAATAGTCGGGTCTAGCCCATGAAACGCTGGCTGCTGGTCGCATCGACCATGTTGGTGGCGCTCGCCAGCCTGGTGTTCGCCTACTACAACTCCGGCTTGGTGGCGCTCGATCTGTTCGGCTTCGGCATCTCGCTGCCGCTGGGTGTCGTGGTGCTCGCCTCGCTGTTCAGCGGCTGCCTGCTGGGCGGGGGCGTACTGCTGGGCGGGGTGATCCTGCCGCTGCGAATGCGTCTGCGCCAGGCCCAACGGCGCGATACGCAGCGCAGTGCAGGCGCGCGACCGGACATCGCGGCGTGAATTCGGAACTGGGTCTGTTCTGGCTGCTGTTGCCGCTGGCGGCAGGTGCGAGCTGGCTGCTTGCGCGGCGTGGTAACGAGCGCATCGCCGGCGCGCGGGTCAATCGCCTGCGCAGCAACTACTTCCGTGGGCTCAATTACCTGCTCAACGAGCAGCCCGACAAGGCGATCGAGGTGTTCCTGCAGATCGCCGAAGTCGACAGCGATACGGTCGAGACCCACATGGCGCTGGGCAATCTGTTCCGGCGTCGCGGCGAGGTCGATCGTGCGATTCGCGTGCACCAGAACCTGGTCGCACGTCCCAATCTGAATGCCGAACAGAAGACCCAGGCCTTGCTGGAGCTCGGCGAGGACTACATGCGGGCCGGCCTGCTCGATCGCGCCGAGACCCTGTTCACGGATCTGGTCGGTATCGATGCCCGCGCGCCTTCCGCGCTGCGCCATCTGATCTCGATCTACCAGCAGGAGCGCGACTGGCGCAAGGCGATCGACCACGCGCGGCGCCTCGAGCAGGCGACCGGCGAATCGCATTCGCGCGTCATCGCGCAGTACTTCTGCGAACTGGCCGAGCATGCGCGCAGCCGCAAGGACGTCGATGGCGCCCGCCGGCATCTCGCCGAGGCCTTCGCGTGCGAGCCGAACTGTGTCCGCGGCCTGGTGATATCGGCACGCATGGCGATGGACGCAGGGGACGCCACGGACGCTGCGCGCGCGTTCGAGGCGGTGGTGGAGCAGGACGTCGATTTCGTGCACGAAATTCTTGGCCCGGTGCTTGGTTGCTACGAGCAGCTGGATCAGCCGCAGCGTGCGCGCGCCTTTCTGGAACAGATTTCCGAACGTTATGAAGGGATCTCGCCCGTGCTGGCGCTGGCGCGAATCATCGAGCGCGAGGGCGGCGATCGCGCGGCGGCCGATTTCCTCGCCGAGCAACTGCGCTCGCGCCCGTCGGTGCGGGGGCTGACCCATCTGATCGAACTGACCCGCAAGGTGGCCCACGGCGAGGAACGCAGTCGCCTGAGCATCCTCGACGAGCTGGTGCGCAAGCTGCTCGAAGGCAAGTCGGTGTATCGCTGCACCCGCTGCGGCTTCGGCGCGCGCGCGCATCACTGGCAATGCCCCAGCTGCAAGTCGTGGGGATCGGTCAAGCCGATCCACGGCGTCGCGGGCGACTGAGGCGCACTCGATGGACAGCTCGGCGGCGCCAGTTGTTCCGCCGGGCGCGACCCTGTGGCTGCTGGCAGCCGTGACCTCGGCGCTGGCCACCATGGTCTGGATCGCCTACGCGCAGCGGCGCGGATTGCTCGATCAGCCCGGCCGGCGCCGCTCGCATGCCCAGCCCACGCCGCGCGGAGGTGGTATCGGCATCGTGCTGGCAGTGCTCGGATTCGCGTTGCTGCCGCTGGGGTTGGCAGGCGAGCAGATGGCGCCATGGATCGCACTGGCGTTGCTGGCCGTTGCACTCATCGGGTGGATCGACGACCACCGCCCGCTTCCGGCGCGCCTGCGCTTGTGGGTGCATCTGCTGGCCGCCGTGCTGCTGGTTTGGACGATCAGTGCGGGGTCCGTGCCTGCATGGTCGGCGATCTGGCTGGCGCTACTGGTGCTGGCCGTGGTGTGGTCGATCAACCTGCACAACTTCATCGACGGCATCAACGGCCTGCTCGCGCTGCAGGCGGTGGCGGTCCTGGGATGGCTGAGCTGGTTCGGCCTGCGTGCCGATGCCCTGCTGCTGACCCAACTTGCTGCGGTCGGCGCGCTGGCGACGCTGGCATTCCTGCCGTTCAATCTGCCGCGCGCACGGATCTTTCTGGGCGATGTGGGCAGCGGTGCGCTGGGACTGTTGATCGCCGCGGCAGCGCTGCTTGCGTTGCGTGCCGATGCGCTCGACCTCGGGGCGATCCTGATGCTGTGCTCGGCCAGCGGCGTCGATGCCAGCGCCACCCTGGTGTCGCGCCTGCTGCGCGGGCGCCGCTGGTACCGGCCGCATCGCGAGCATCTGTATCAGTGGCTGGTACGCAGCGGCAGCAGCCACGTGCAGGTGGCGATCGCCTACTTCTTGTGGACCGCGCTGCTGGTGCCGATCCTGCTCGCTGCGCGTGCATTCGTGCAGGCCAGCGATTGGGCACAGACCAACCCTGGGCTCGCGGAAACCCTATACTTGGCTGGCTGGCCGGCAGCGACCCTCGGGTTGGCTGCCGCAATCTGGCTGGCAGGCAAGCGCGCCTGTCGCCGCCGCATCGCAAAGCACTCTCGCCCATGCGTCCTGCCCGACTGATCGCCGCCATCCATCCGCGCATCGCCGTGGTACTGCACGATCTGGTGATGGTGTGGGCGGCGTGGTTCCTGACCAATTGGCTGCGCTTCAACCTGCTGCCCGATCCACCGCCGGTTGCGTGGCTGGCGCCCGAGGTGCCGGTAGTGGTGATCGCGCAGGGCGTGATCTTGTGGTGGACCGGGTTGTATCGCGGCCTGTGGCGTTTCGCCAGCCTGCCCGACCTGTGGAACATCGCACGCGGCGGCGTGATCGGCGCGCTGGCGATTGCGCTGGGACTGTTCCTGTTCAACCGGCTCGAGGGCGTGCCGCGCTCGGTGCTGATCGTCTATCCGCTGGTGTTGGTGGTGCTGCTGGGTGCGCCACGCCTGCTGTACCGGTTCTGGAAAGACAATCGCCTGGATTTCGAGCGCCGCACGCCGATGCAGCGGGTGCTGGTGCTCGGTGCCGGTCGCGCTGGCGAGACGCTGGCGCGCGATCTGCGCCGTGATACCCACTATCAGGCCGTGGGCTTCCTCGACGACAACCGCACGTTGCGTGGCGCCAAACTGCAGGGGGTGCCCGTGCTCGGCACGCTCGAAGACCTGCCGCGGGTGGCGCGCGAAGTAGCCGCCGAAATGCTGCTGATCGCGATGCCGTCGGCGAGCAACCAGCAGATGCAGCGCGTGGTGCAGCTGTGCGAGCACACTGGACTTTCATTCCGTACCGTGCCGCGCCTGCAGGACGTGGTCGAAGGGCGCTCCAGTTTCAACGAGCTCAAGGAAGTCGCGATCGAGGATCTGCTGGGTCGTGAGCCGGTACTGCTCGACTGGACCGCGATCCGCGGTGAGCTGTCCGGACGGCGGGTGCTGATCAGCGGCGGCGGCGGCTCGATCGGCGCCGAACTGTGCCGCCAGGTCGCGCGCCTGGGTGCGGGATCGCTGGGCGTGATCGAACAGTCGGAGTTCAATCTGTACCGCATCGAGCAGGAACTGCGCCGCGAATTCCCGGACCTGATCCTGCATCCGGTGCTCGGAGATTGCAGCGATCCGGCGGTGAGCGAGCGCGCCATGGCGCAGCTGCGGCCACAGGTCGTGTTTCATGCGGCCGCCTACAAGCACGTGCCGCTGCTCGAAACCCAGGCCCGCGAGGCGTTTCGCAACAACGTGCTCGGCACCCAGGTGATGGCGAGCACCGCCGATCGCCACGGCGTGGGCTGCTTTGTGATGATCTCCACCGACAAGGCCGTGAATCCGGCCAATGTGATGGGGGCCAGCAAGCGCGCGGCAGAGATCTACTGCCAGAACCTCGCCGCGCAGTCGCGCACGCGCTTGATCACGGTGCGTTTCGGCAACGTACTGGATTCAGCCGGCAGCGTGGTGCCGCTGTTCCGCGAGCAGATCCGCGCCGGTGGGCCGGTCACCGTGACCCATCCGGAGATCACCCGCTATTTCATGACCATCCCCGAGGCCTGCCAACTCATCCTGCAGGCAGCGGTCTTGGGGCAGGGCGGTGAGATCTTCGCGCTCGACATGGGCGAGCCGGTGCGTATCCGCTACCTCGCCGAGCAGATGATCCTGCTTGCCGGCAAGGTCCCGGAGCGCGAGATCCCGATCGTCTACACCGGACTGCGTGCGGGCGAGAAGCTCTACGAGGAGCTGTTCCACGAACAGGAAAGCTACGTGGCGACCGCACACCGCAAGATCTTCCTTGCCTCGCCGCGCAGCATGCCGTGGCAGGATCTGCTCGCGCACCTGCGTCGCGGTTCTGTCGCGTGCGCGAACAACGACAACGAGGAAGCGCTGCGGGTGTTGCAGCAGATGGTCCCCGAATTCGCGGCGCCTGCGGCGGATTCGCAGGTGATTCCCATGCAGCGCGTTCGTGGAGTCTGATCGCGATGGCCGGCGGTAGCCCCAGGAAAGCGAGCGTATGAAGATCCGCAAGGCGGTGTTTCCGGTCGCCGGATTGGGTACACGGTTGCTACCCGCATCCAAGGTGGTGCCCAAGGAGATGCTGCCGATCATCGATCGGCCATTGATCCAGTTCGCGGTGGACGAAGCGATCGCGGCCGGCTGCGACACGCTGGTTTTCGTGATCAACCGCCACAAGCACGCGATCGCCGATCACTTCGATCGCGCGCACGAGTTGGAGTCGCGGCTGGAGCGCTCGGGCAAGACCGAACTGGTGCGGATGGTGCGCGAGGTGCTGCCTGCCGGCGTGCGCACGATATTCGTGACCCAATCCGAAGCCCTGGGCCTCGGGCATGCCGTGCTGTGCGCCGAGCACGCGATCGGTGACGAGCCGTTCGCCGTGCTGTTGCCGGACGATCTGATCTGGAACCCGGCCGGAGCGCCGGCGCTGGTGCAGATGGTCGCCGAATCGCAGCGGCTGGGCAGCAGCATCATCGCGGTTGAAGACGTCCCGCGCGCGCAGACCGATCGCTACGGCATCGTGTCGGTGGGTCCGGCCGACCTGCGCAGTGCGCGGATCGACGCGATGGTGGAGAAGCCCGCGCCGGACATCGCGCCGTCGACCTTGGCCGTGGTCGGGCGTTACATCCTGCATCCGCGGGTGTTCCGCTTCCTGCATGCCATGCCGGCGGGGGCCGGTGGCGAGATCCAGCTCACCGATGCGATCGCAGCACTGCTCGCGGTGGAGCCGGTGCACGCCTACCGTTTCGAAGGCGAGCGCTTCGATTGCGGCAACAAGCTGGGCGTCGTCGAGGCCACCATGGCAATGGCGTTGGCGCAGCCGGATATCGCTGCTGCGGTGCGCGCGCGCATGCAGCGACTGCTGGCCTGCTGATCGCACTCGCGCGAGCGCCCACCGCGTGGACTTAAGCCACATCCTGTTCCATCTCGGTGAGGAGCGCGGCCGCTACGACCATGCAGTCGCTCCACCGATCGTGCAGAGCAGCAATTTCGCGATGCCGACAGTGGCTGCGATGCGCGCGGCGATGGCAGACGAGTTCGACGCCCATCTATACACCCGCGGCAATAATCCCACGGTTCGGATCCTGCGCTGCAAGCTGGCAGCGCTGGAAGGCGCCGAAGAAGCCCTGGTGTTCGCCTCCGGTGCCGCAGCGATTGCCGCGGCCGTGCTGGCGCATGTACGAGTGGGCGATCACGTGCTGTGCGTGGCCAAGCCATACAGTTGGACCCGCGCGCTGGTGCGCGATTGGCTGCCGCGCTTCGGTGTCGAATCCGACCTGATCGACGCGCGCGACCCGGCCGACGTGGAAGCCGCGCTGCGCCCGTCGACACGCCTGATCGTGCTCGAAAGCCCGAACTCGCTGACCTTCGAACAACAGGATCTGGCGGCGATCGCCGCGCTGGCCCGGCCGCGCGGGATCCTGACCCTGGCCGACAACAGCTTCGCAACCCCGCTGGGCCAGTCGCCGATCGCGCACGGTATCGACATGGTCGTGCATTCGGGCACCAAGTACCTCGCCGGGCACAGCGATGTGATGGTCGGCACGCTGTGCGCCTCGCGTGCGATCTGCGAGGCGGTATTCCGCGGTCCTTACATGACGCTCGGCGCGATCATTTCGCCGCACGATGCCTGGCTGGTGCTGCGCGGCCTGCGCACGCTCGAGGTGCGCATGGATCGCATCGGCGCGAGCACACGCAAAGTCGCTGCATTCCTTGCAACCCATGCGAAGGTGCGGCGTATGTATTGGCCGTATGCCGAGGACGCGCCGCAGGCGGCGCTCACACAGCGCCAATTGACCCGGGTCAGCGGCTTGCTGTCGATCGACGTGGCGGGCGACCTGGATGGTGTCGAGCGCTTCTGCGATGGGCTCCAACGGTTCCTGATGGCGGTGTCGTGGGGCGGCTACGAATCGCTCGCCCTGCCGATCGCCGGCGTGCGCGACTGGCGTGGGCGCGAATCGCAAGCCGGTGTGCCGGTGACCCTGGTGCGTCTGTCGATCGGACTGGAGGATCCACAACTGCTGATCGACGATCTGGCGCAGGCGCTGGCGCGGGTCTGAACCGCGCCCGCAGGTGCGCCTCAGAGGGCTTCAAGCACTCCCGCGGCACCCATTCCGGTGCCGATGCACATGGTGACCATGCCGTACTTGTGCTGACGCCGACGCAATCCATGGACCAGCGTTGCAACGCGCACCGCACCAGTGGCGCCCAGCGGATGCCCGAGTGCGATCGCGCCGCCCAGCGGATTGACCTTGGCCGGATCGAGGCCGATTTCGCGGATCACGGCCAGGGCCTGCGCGGCGAAGGCCTCGTTCAGTTCGATCCAGTCGATCTGATCACGGCTCAGACCGGCCTGCTTGAGCACCTTCGGGATCGCAGCGATCGGGCCGATGCCCATGATTTCCGGCGCCACGCCCGCGACGGCAAAGCCGACAAAGCGTGCCAGCGGTGTCAGTCCGTAGTCCTTGATCGCACGCTCGCTGGCCAACAACACCGCAGCCGCGCCGTCGCTCATCTGCGAACTGTTGCCGGCGGTGACCGAGCCGCGCGCCTTGAACACCGGCTTGAGCGCGGCAAGGCCCTCGATGGTGGAGTCCAATCGCGGACCTTCATCGTTGGCGATCGTGCGCGCGTCGGTCTTCACGCAGCGGCGGGCAAGATCGGGATAGTGGTCATCGAGCGTGAACGGCGCGATCTCGCCGGCGAACTCACCGGCGGCGATGGCGGCGGCCGCCTTGCGGTGCGAGGCGAGTGCGAAGGCATCCTGGTCCTCACGACTGACCTTCCACTGCGTGGCCACGTTCTCGGCGGTGATCCCCATGCCATAGGCAATCGCGATGTGCTCGTTGGCGAACACCGAAGGATTGATGGCCGGCTTGTAGCCCATCATCGGCACCATGCTCATGCTTTCGGTACCGCCTGCGAGCATCAGGTCGGCCTCGCCGAGGCGGATGCGGTCGGCTGCGGTCGCTACCGCCTGGATGCCGGACGAACAGAAGCGGTTGATCGTCATCGCCGCCACCGACTGCGGCAGGCCTGCCAGCAGCACCGCGATGCGCGCGACGTTCATGCCCTGCTCGGCCTCCGGCATCGCGCAGCCGATGATCGCATCGTCGATGCGCGAACGATCGACCGCCGGCACATCGTCCAGCGTGGCGCGGATGACGTGGGCGAGCAGGTCGTCCGGTCGGGTGTTGCGAAACGCACCACGGGGTGCCTTGCCGACTGGCGTGCGACGAACCGCGACGATGTAGGCGTCCTGGATCTGGCGGGACATGGTGGGAAGGCTCCGGAGGTCGGGTGGAAGTGCGGCGAATCCAGTTACATCAGGCTTGCATCAATTCCGCAACGGCTTTCCCGTCGTCAACATGTGCGCGATGCGCTCCTGCGTCTTCGGCATCTGGCCGAGCGCGACGAAATGCTCGCGCTCGCGGTCGAGCAGCCACTGCTCGTCGACCAGCGAGCCGCGCTCGAGCTCGCCGCCGCACAGGATCGTGGCGATCCGCGAGGACACTTCGTAGTCGTGTGCCGAGATGAAGCCGCCTTCTCGCATGTTGACCAGCATCATCTTCAGCACTGCCGAGCCGGCATCGCCGGCGACCGCTATGGCGCGTGCAGGCAGCGGCGGGCGATAGCCGGAGTCGGCCAGGGCGCGCGCTTCCGACAGCGCGACATACAGCAGTTCATATGGGTTGAACACGATGGTGTCGGTCGCTCGCAGCAGGCCCAGTTCCTTCGCCTCCAGCGCGCTGGTCGATACCGTGCCCATGGCGACCGTCTGGAACAGCTTCTGGATGTACGGCAGCACGTCGCCGCCTTGGGCGAACTGCGCGGCCTGTGCGCTGCGCAGTGCGAACTCCTTCAACGCACCACCGGCCGGCAGCAGGCCAACGCCCGCTTCGACCAGGCCGATGTAGCTTTCCAGCGCGGCCACGGTCTTGGCCGAATGCATCTGGAATTCGCAGCCGCCGCCGAGCGCCATGCCGCGTACAGCGGATACCACCGGCACCAACGAGAACTTGATCCGTTGCGAGGTCTGCTGGAAGCGCGCGACCATCGCCTCGAAATCAGCGACCTTGCCGGCCTTGAGCGACTCCAGCGCGCCCGACAGGTCGGCACCGGCTGAAAACGGCTCGCGGGTCTGCCACACGACCAGACCCGCCAATTCCCGCTCGGCGTGCTCGATGGCCTGATGGATACCCTCCAGCACACCGCCGCTGACCGTATTGAGCTTGGTCTTGAAGCTCAGGATTCCGACCTCGTCACCGAGGGTCCACAGCCGCACGGCGTCGGTTTCGAGCAGGGTCTTGCCCTGCTCGAAGCGCTCGCCAAGCAGCGGATCGGGAAAGTGCTGCCGCGCGAACACCGGTAGCATCGAGCGCGGGCGCGGCTGGCCGATCTCCGGCGCGTAGGAGCCATCGCTCCCATGCACGCCGTTACGCCCGTCGCTCACCCATGCCGGCAGCGGGGCATCGCTCATCGACTTGCCGGCCGCGATGTCCTCGGCGATCCAGCTCGCCACCCGCTGCCAGCCGCAGGCCTGCCAGAACTCGAAGGGACCGAGATTCCAGCCGTAGCCCCAACGGATCGCAAGATCGACGTCGCGTGCGTTGTCGGCGATATCGGTCAGGTGATAGGCCGTGTAATGGAACAGGTCGCGGAAGATCGACCACAGGAACTGCGCCTGCGGCTCACTGCAGGCGCGCAGCGCGGCGAGCTTCTCGCCGGGATCCTTCGACATCAGGATGGCAGCCACCG
>Ga0136636_10000027_pt1 | contig 49857 bp, 38 predicted proteins | sample AntDrymUQ8522106_2_FD_104653 | JGI IMG/M metagenome (GOLD analysis project Ga0136636, IMG submission 104653) | Polar desert sand microbial communities from Dry Valleys, Antarctica - metaG UQ852 (21.06) | ecosystem: Environmental > Terrestrial > Soil > Desert | place: Antarctica: Dry Valley... | reverse complement strand
GGATGTGGCTTCACAAACCGCTATTAAAACAGAAACCTTCAATATAACTTCATCAGGAGTTGCTGTGGCAAAAGCCATTTCGCCACTGCCACTCGTCAAAGACAAGGAATATATGATCACGATCAACAGTGCTGATTATTACGAACACAGCAAAGACGATGGCTCTAACGCGACTTACCCGCTTTCGGTAGGTAATATCCAAATTACCGGATTTGCGTCGACGAACGGACTCTTGCAGACTTTTCCAACGACAGCTTCCGGAAACTTTTATGCTGGCGATGTCAACTTTACGTTTCTAAGAACACTATAAAACCGGAATTTTATAGATGAAAGGTCTGACGCGAGTCGGGCCTTTTTTATTGGAATAAAAGAATGAAAACAGTTCCATGCCGGGGCGTTGTTTGAACATCAATTTTGCAATTGATCGCTTTCGCCAAATCCCGGATTAAATGCAAACCCAGACCAGTTTTAATTCCAACGACTTCTTTGTCATCATATAAAGCGCGAAATTGTTCTCGTGTTCCGCTAGGCCCATTATCGGAAACCGAGATATAATTGTTGCCATCTTGCTGCCATCCTTTCAAAATGATTGCGCCGTTTTGCGTTTCTTGAAGCGCTTTAATCGCGTGTCCGGTTAGATTTCGGAGAATCGTCTTGACATAGTTTTTATCTGTGAATAGTATCATGTTGTGGGGGCTTTCAAACGAAATCTCAACGTTTTCAGTGCTTGTAAAACGTTTTTTGATATCGTCAAAAAGGGTATCGATTGCGATATTCTTTGGTTCAGGGTTAAAATTTTCCATTTGGTCCTTGCTCCAAAGCAGCATGTCTTCCATCGACTCGAGCAGGTTCTCAGCCGATGAAATGGTTTTGTTTTCCATGCGGATTTTGATTTCCTCGGTCAGCATTTCAGGGCTATCCTTTTGCAAATGCAGGAAATGGATAAGATTGGCAACAGGACCGCGTAAATCATGGTTAAGTATACTGAAGAAACGCGCTTTGACTTTATTGGCATGGTCGAGCTCACTATTTAGTTTCTGAAGCCTGATATTATTTCTTTTTCGGACGCGACTTTGGAAGAAAATCAATCCTGCAATGACAAGCAACAAACAAATCCCGCCTATGAAATACCATTTTTGCTTTTCACGGGTTTGAATGTTCAGTCTGTTGATTTGGATTTCCTTATCGCGGCGTTCAATGGTCCGCTCGTCTTCAAGGTTCTGAAGCGACTGTTTGTTTTTAAAATTGAATACCGAATCCTTAAAAATTGCGGAGTTCCTGTTTGCTTCCAAACTGCTTTTGTAATCTTTTAAATAATCATAGTAGGTTGGTTTCGAGCCCTTTTAGCAGATGTGCATGGCCAATAATCTGAATCGTAGAAGCTATTAGATTCTGGTCCCCGATTTTGTTTATGGTTTCAAAGGCCGACTGTGAGCTTTCAATGCTTTTGTCGTATTGGTGCAGATCCAAGTAGGTTGTTCCCATCCAGCTTTTAACGTATGCAAGCGAGACTGTTTCGTTAAGTGCAATCAACTTTTTTTCAGCAAGCTTATATATTTCTAGCGCTTCCTGGTTTTTGCCCATCTTGTTATACACCATGCCTTTGCTTGCGATATTCATGGCCAGCGATATTTCCTGCCCGGGGACTTTTTCGTATAGACCGATTGCTTGGTCATAATTTGTCAGCGCCTTCTTAAAATTTTCGGTTGCGTTATAAATATTGCCAATATTCTGATAACAATTAGCCCGATAGAAAGTGGTTTTTGTACTACTGCATTTTTCAAACTTTCGAACCGCTTGTCGAAACGAATCCAATGCATCGGGAAATCGTCCTGATCTGCCGTGAACATTTCCAAGATTTAAAAGCGTAAGTCCGACGGAACAGTTGTCATTGAGTTGTTCAAAAAGCGCATCCTTTTATGCAACGCAGTGGAATAAAAGATACAGCGGAAAGCGCGACCGCGCCCTGCGGATTTGAAATGGTGTGCAGATTTGCATCGCGGTAACGCCCGCCCGAGGTCAACGGCCCAACTTAGTGTAGCTAAATTAATTATTGTTAATTAGCATTTATCAACTATTTTTGTCGCTTATCTTTGGGTTATGAACATCGAATCGCAATTAGAAAAAATATCGAGTTTGCAGCATCTCGAGCTGCTCGCCAATCAAGTGGTCGAAGGGTTTATTTCGGGGATGCACAAAAGTCCGTTTCACGGTTTCTCCGCAGAATTCGCAGAACATAAAGTCTACAATTCAGGCGAAAGTACAAAGCATATCGATTGGAAACTGTTTGCCAAAACAGACCGGCTGTACACCAAACGCTACGAAGAAGAAACCAATCTGCGTTGCCATTTGATCATAGACAATTCCTCATCGATGCATTATCCAAAACTCAAAAGTGGGCAGCCGTTTTATGAGAGCAAAATCGGATTTGCTGTTTTGGCGTCGGCCGTTCTTATGAACTTATTAAAAAAACAGCGCGATGCTGTTGGAATGAGTCTGTATTCAGACACCTATGAATACTATGCTCCCGAAAAAGGAAGCGACCGCCACCATCGCATGCTGCTCAATAAGCTTGAGCAATTGTTAACAGTGTCAAAGGTTTCCAAAAGCACCAATACGGTAACGTTCCTGCATCAAATCGCTGAAAAGATGCACCGCCGGTCGATGATCATTATTTTCACTGATATGTTCGAGTCGGGTGCTGATGCGTCACGTGAAGAAGCGCTTTTCAATGCATTGCAGCACCTCAAGCACGACAAACACAAAGTGGTGTTGTTCCATGTTGTCGATGATAAAACCGAGATCAACTTCGATTTTGACAATGCGCCAAGAAAATTCATTGACATGGAAAGCGGCGACACGGTCAATATTTTTGCCGACAATGTGAAAGATGCTTACGAAAATCAGGTGCAATCCTATTTTAAAAGACTTGCACAAACTTGTACGCAGAATAAAATAAAGTACGTCCCGGTGAGCGTAGGCGCCAATTTTGAAAAAATATTGACCACCTACCTGGTTGAAAAACAAACGTTTGGTTGATCGCGATTTAATTAACAAAATATTTTTACGACAAACGTTTGCAGATATGAAATTCTATAGTATATTTGCAACCGCTAACGAAGTTCACTGAACTCCTATAAATCATAGAAGTCTAGTGAAATAATTAAGCAGAGGTTTGGTAGTTCAGTTGGTTAGAATACATGCCTGTCACGCATGGGGTCGCGGGTTCGAGTCCCGTCCAGACCGCTTAAATTGGGAAAAGGTTTTCAGAGATGAAAACCTTTTTTGCCCAGTAAAAGTATCCTCAAAATGCAGTTCTTAAATAGAGAAAGCATTCAAAGCAGTTGTGTTGTTTTCGCTGCGACTTTGTAACTCGCAGCAGGTTTAGTAGTTAGACCAATGAAAAGCTTTCCACTTTTGTGGATGGCTTTTTTGCTTTATAGGGGTTACATTTCGCATAAGGTCATATTGATTTTGATAAAAATGACGTTCATTTCATAATAAAAACCAGCTGCATCACGTATAAGAATCGTCGAAATTTTAAAAACCCGATTTGTACTGCCACGCAATCCAAACAAAAAGCCCGAAGTATACCATGCAAACCACAAATTTCATAAAGCTCGAGGCGAGAAAACCGATGAATGATCCTGTAGCCGCTTTGAACGCGCGCTTGTGATCGGTAGAATTGTAAATCAGCTCGCCTACAAAAGCGCCTACAAACGGACCGATGATGAATCCTAACGGAATTGGCGCAAAAATGCCAACAATTAGTCCAATATTGGTTCCCCAAATCCCATATTTGCTGCCGCCGAACTTTTTTGTGCCTTGCGCCGGAATTACATAATCGAGGATCAAAATGGCGATCGTGAGCACCAAAGTAATACCCAATATCCAATAATTCGTTGGAACCGCTTCTGTAAAATAAAGCAGCAGAATTCCCGCCCAGCTCAAACCCGGGCCCGGAAGAACCGGTAAGAAACTGCCCAAAATACCAACGGAAACACAAACAAAACCCAGAATCAAAAGCATCAGATCCATAATATATTTTTTAGTATTTTTGAAAATTAAAATTGTACTTTTAAGACCGCCAAAAAGAATCGGTTAGCCAACATGAGAAAAATAATTCTGATACTTTTTTTACTTCCATTGCTCTTTACCTCTTGCCAGTATTTTGACAAGCAGGTTCCTTCAAAAGACGAGCTATTGCAGGAACAACTTAAGTCAATCAACTGGACAAAAGTCGACGAATATCCATCGGTTTCCGCCTGCGATTCGCTACAGGATCAAACCCAAAAACAACAGTGTTTCTTCGAATTTATTACACGGTTGATCCAGGAAAAATTAAACGCCGATACGCCTGCAGTCTTATATCCACAACTCGATACGATCAACGTGAAAGTAACGGTGCTGCCCGACGCCACCTTGCAATTCGAGCCGCAACTCAGCGATTCCACATCTTACAACATGGCAAAAATCGACAGCATACTCAAAGCGCGCCTCGTCGATTTTCCAAATGTCAGTCCCGCCATCAAGCGCGGCATTCCTGTCCGGACGCAGTTCATTCTTCCGGTAATCCTAAAGGTAGAATAAATTTTTAAAATGTCAGGAGCGTTTTCCGGCTGTACGCTGCAATCTTTTATGGTAACGATTCTTGCTGCCGCACAATCGTTACCATAAAAGGATTTTCACTTCCATCCGGGCTAAGGCATCGGCTTCAAGATTTAAATTTCCGGCCTTTCCATTGGTAACTTCCGCCCAAGGCAAACAAAGCCACCGCAACACAAAAGAACGGGTAAAACAAACTCCCCGCAATTACAAAACGCAATCTTTTGCGAGCCAGGAACCGGTTCGTTTTATACAGCAGTAGGACGTCGGTGAGACACTTCGCTAAGAACAATAGTCCTAAATGAAGCCATGCCACCAATCCCGCCGCGGCGCATATCATTCCCAAAATCAATACAAAATTCGTGGCAAAGACGATCACCGCTAAATCCTTGGCAAAGATACTTTGGTAGGAGCTGGTTTTCGACGCCCACCGAACGCGTTGGTGAAATAGCGACGCCCAGCTGTCTGTCGGTTTAGTATGCACGACATTGGTTTTGGCTTTGAGGTAATGCACTTGTTCCGGAAATTCGCGCATCGCTTTTTGCACGAGGAAAACATCATCACCGCTCGCTGTTTTGTCATTTCCTTTAAAGCCATTGAGTTTTTCGAATAGTGATTTTCGGTAGGCGAAATTGGCACCGTTGCACATAAATCCGAGGCCCATCCCAAAACTGCCGATCGTCGTGCCCTGCAAACTGCTTAAGTCCAGTCGCTGGAATTGATGCAAAAAAGAATATCGCCGACAAATATAAGCGACCGAGCCTACGATCATCGCGACATCGTAACGCTGGATATAATTGTCAAGTGTCAGTAGCCAGTCGTTTGGCAAGATACAATCGGCATCAGTCGTCACGACCCAGTCTTTCTTTATAATTGGAATGGCGCGCGCAATCGCGTCCTTTTTTGGTGAATCTGAAAGGCGGATGTTTTCGAGTAGCGTCGTTTGGAATTTTCCATTCTCCATGCGCCAATGATAAAATTTCCGCACCGAATCATCTTTTGAAAAGTCATCCACGAGAATAATCTCAAATAAATCCTCGGGATAATTGAGGTTTTTGATGCTGTCAAGCAAAAGTGGCAGGTTATCACTTTCATTGCGAAACGGAACTACAATCGCAAAAAAAGTTTTTGGCTGCATTTCGGTTGTATGAAACGTCTTTATTTTACCAAAACCATAAATCAGTTGGGCGATCGTTGCCAGGTAAATCAGAACTACTAAAGTTAAAAATACAATCATACGGCAGACCTCATTTTAAAGTTCAACACAAAATAACTGCCATACGCCACAGGCAACACCACATTGAGAAACCACATTAAAGTTGTGATAAAAACGACGATCCACTCATTGACGCCCAGCAGTCCGAAGAAATAGACCGCGACACTACCCTTGACCGCAAAATCGAGAAATTGGAATGTCGGCAAAGATGACGCGAGAAAATAAATGCCGGTAATCGCCGACATTATAATCAGATAAGGCAAATCGACATCGAAAGCCAAGAAAAGAAAATAGTATTGATGTGAAAACACGAGATAGCGGCACATGCCCAAAAGCGTATTTTTTCGGTGGATCGATTTGGGAAGCTGGTTGATTTTGTGGATCAGTTTTTCGAGCGAATAACCTTTAATCGAAATAGCTTTCATAAAAAAAGAAACAATGAACAAAATCACAAGCAAACCCGACAGTACGCCCACAGTTCTCGTGGTAATAATATTAAAATGGGCGTTAAAATACAGTAAGCCCAACATGCCGAAAAAAATGGTCAAAACCATTTGTATACCGTTGCAGATGAGATTGAGAAATACGATTTTTTTGGTGAGCGTCTTTTCAAAGAACAGTGTTTTACCGGCATATTCCCCCACACCGTTGGGCGTAAAAATTCCCGCAGTCAGTGCGCCGAGAACCTGTGCAGTGGCTTCTGATAATGTAATTTTCCGAAAACTTGAAACCAAGTTCTGCCATTTTAAAATTTCAAAAAACCGGTTGAGGAAAGTCAGCGTTAGAATAAACAAAATTCCGCCCACCGATTGGTTTTTCTCAAACAGCGCGATAAATTTTTGCCAATCGAGCTTATCATTGTTCACAAGTTGGGCGTAAATGAAATAAAATGCGCCAGCCACGATCAAAACTTTGATCAGAAAGACAAGGAATTGTTTAGCTTTGTCGGAAATTGCAATCATCTGTGCAAAGTAAAGAAAACTCTTTAGAATCATATCAAATTTAAACAAACTTAGCGCCCCGGCATCTTTGTAGCAAATGGCAAACGAACGCATTATATTAGGAATCGATCCGGGTACGACCATCATGGGTTTCGGACTGATTAAAGTTGTCAACAAAAAGATGGAATTTCTCCAATTGAACGAACTAATCCTTTCCAAATATGACGACCACTACACCAAACTCAAAGTCATTTTCGAGCGTACCATCGAACTGATTGAAACCCATCATCCCGATGAAATCGCAATTGAAGCGCCATTTTTTGGAAAGAATGTTCAGTCGATGCTCAAACTAGGAAGAGCGCAAGGCGTAGCGATGGCCGCGGGTTTGTCACGTCAGATTCCGATTACCGAATATGAGCCCAAGAAAATAAAAATGGCGATTACCGGAAATGGAAATGCGAGCAAAGAACAGGTCGCCAAAATGTTACAGCAGTTGCTTGGTTTAAAAGAACTGCCAAAGAACCTCGATAGTACTGATGGCTTAGCCGCGGCAGTCTGTCATTTCTTCAACTCCGGCAAAGTCATCGGAGCCAAAAGTTACACAGGATGGGATGCTTTTGTAAAGCAGAATGAAGCGCGCGTCAAAAAATAAAATGTCAGGTATTTATATTCATATTCCATTTTGCAAACAGGCTTGCCACTATTGCGACTTCCATTTTTCGACCAACATGAAAAACAGCGATGCGATGGTTTCTGCTTTGGTGAAAGAAATAACGATGCGTAAAGAGGATTTCGAAAATGAAACTGTCGAAACGATTTATTTCGGTGGCGGAACACCTAGCGTGCTATCTAATGAAGCCTTGGAATTCCTGATTGAGGCTGTGTACAAAATTTTCAAAATATCAGAAAACCCTGAGATTACTTTAGAGGCCAATCCTGATGATCTTTCGCATGATAGAATAATAGAACTGTCGAAGACCCGCATCAACAGGCTCAGTATTGGGATTCAATCTTTTTTTGAATCCGACCTACAATTGATGAATCGCGCGCACAATGCTGCCGAAGCGGTAAAATGTCTTGAAACCGCAACGAAGTATTTTGACAATATTTCATTGGATCTTATTTATGGAATCCCCGGCATGAGCAATGACGCTTGGCGGCGAAATGTCGAAACGGCGCTGTCGTTCGGCATTCCGCATATTTCAAGTTATGCGCTGACCGTTGAACCCAGAACTGCACTAAAAAAGCTGATTGAAAGCGGGAAGATTGAATCGCCAAAGGATGAAATTGCGCAAGAACATTTTACGATTCTCGTTGACGCACTCGAAGCCAACGGATTCATCCACTATGAGCTGTCAAATTTTGGCAAGCCAGGCTATTTCTCGCGGAACAATTCCGCGTATTGGCTCGGAAAAAAATATATCGGAATCGGTCCGTCAGCGCATAGTTATAACGGTATTTCGCGAAGCTGGAATATTTCAAATAATATCATTTATCTCAAAGCGATTGCTGAAAATCAATTGCCAAACGAAGTGGAAATTTTATCTGTAACAGACAGGTACAACGAATATATCATGACGGGACTTCGGACCATTTGGGGTGTTTCCCTGAACAGGATTGCGAAAGAATTTGGAGCGCTGTACCTGGAATACTTATTAAAACAGTCTCAAAGATTTGTTTCCGACGAATTGCTATCCATCGAAAATCAGATACTCAAAGCAACCAAAAAGGGAAAGTTTTTGACAGATGGAATTGCGAGTGATTTGTTTTATTTAAATTTGGAAGAGTAATAGCCACAAGTCAACGAGATTTTCACAATATCTCTGCAATTGTGGCATAAAGAAGTAAAGTGCGAGCAACCATTCAACATCAAGGCCAAATTTTCAAAGTCGATCTTTCTAAACCAATAGACATTTCTATTCCATTGACCAATACAGACGCCAACCCGATCGCTTGGTATATCGACAAGCCGGTCATCGAACCAGTGCACTTTGGCGATTGGATAGGTAAGGTTTCCGAAGGCAGTTCCTCGACTAATTTTAATAATATTTTTTTTAATCCGCACGGACATGGAACGCATACGGAATGTCTGGGTCACATCACGCGCGACTTCCACAGCGTTAATAAGGCATTGTTGCACTTTTTCTTTACTGCCGAACTGATTTCGGTACAACCGGAAATCCATGGCGACGATCATGTGATTACCAAAACTCAGATTGCAATTGCATTACGAGGTAAAACTCCGGAAGCGATTGTCATCAGGACTTTGCCTAACACGACGAATAAAATGTCTTCGAAATATTCCAATACCAATCCGCCGTATCTCGATGAACAGGCTGCTATTTTTATCCGTGAAGCGGGCATACAGCATTTGCTTATTGATTTACCGAGTGTCGATAAAGAACACGACGAAGGAAAGTTACGCGCACACAAAGCGTTTTGGAATGTCACAAATGTAAATAAGCTCAACCAAGACGCAAGACACCATGCCACGATTACCGAATTGATTTTTGTTTCCGAGAAGGTTGACGATGGCAGTTATCTATTAAACCTTCAAATGGCACCGTTCGAAAATGACGCGAGTCCGAGCAAACCTGTTTTATATCATTACGAATAATGGAATGTTTGTTTATCATTCCACAATTAATCCAATTATGATTTCTGTTTCAACCGATAAAAGCAAACTCGACGTTCCATTTATCCAAGATTTCCTCAAGGATATTTATTGGGCCGCAGGGCGAACGATTCCGGAAGTACAAACAACTATAGATAGTTCGTTTTGTTTTGGTCTTTATCTCGACAATCAGCAGATCGGTTTTGCCAGAGTCGTCACCGACTATGTGGTTTTTGCATATCTGATGGACGTGTTTATAGCACCGGCGCAACGCGGTAAAGGCTATTCTTCCCTTTTGATCAATACCATGATGCAGGAGCCCGAATTGCAACCTGTCAAGATTTGGCGACTGGCGACAACAGATGCTCATTTTTTATATGAAAAATTCGGATTCACGGCATTGGCCCATCCAGAAAAAATGATGGAAAAAGTAATTAAATAATTGATAATTGGATGAATGTACAGCAATATTTTGAGTATTGCCTCGCGAAGAAAGGCGTGACCGAACATTTTCCGTTCGATGAAGATACGTTGGTGTTTAAAGTCGGCGGGAAGATGTTTGCTTTGTCATCGCTGCGCGAATGGGAAAATGGCAGTCCATCGGTCAATTTAAAATGTGATCCCGAACGTGCCGATAAATTGCGCGCCGAATATGAAGCTATCAAACCGGGTTACCATATGAGCAAAACGCATTGGAATACTGTTGCGGTAAATCATGACCTGCCCGATTCTTTGATCAGAGAACTCATCAACCATTCGTACGAATTGGTTTTTAAAAGTCTCACAAAAAAAATACAAGCAGAAGTCCTCGCAATTGAAAATTAGCACCTAATTTTGTAGACCATTTATCATTTATCGCATTCAAGGATGCAACGATTTAACACCATGAACGAGCATATCAAAAAATTCCTCAATGAGGAGCAAGATCCGAAAGCAATTGAAAAAATAGCTGCCAAACTCAATGACCTGTTGATGAAAGGCGAAGAAATTGGCTATATCGGTGTGCAGAAAAAGCCGGCGATCACCGTTTTCCCCGATAGTATTGTGCTAACCAACAAACGGATTATAATTTGTAAGCCGAAAAACCTCGGTTTGTCGATGGACTTCACCGATTACAATTGGGATGATATAGAAGCGGCTTTCGTCAAAGAAAATATATTGGGATCCGAATTTTCGTTTTCCACCAAAACCGATTTGACGATTTCTATAGATTTTATTCCGAAGACACAGGCGCGGAAAATATATACGTACGCCAAAGAGCAATTGGATTTGCTGAAAAATGGCGTCCCATCAGCAGCTTTTGATGGAGCGGAAACTATCGAATTTATTGAAATCACCGGCGAGCCGGAGGCATTTGAACCTCACGACATGATTGATGATGCCCAAATCATTCCAATCGAATATTCGGGCGATCGCGACGAAAAACAGCATCCCGACGCCAAACCTGAAAAAATCCTTTCGGAACTTTCGCCCGAAGAACTGTTTGAGAAACTTCAGAATTATAAAAAGCTACTCGATAATGGACTGATTTTGCAAGTCGAGTATGATGCTTTAAAGAAGGAAATTTTGCCTTATCTGTAGCAAGAAAGATATAAAAAAAGGATAAGCCTTGTGACTTATCCTTTTTTTATGGAAGTGATTTATAGTGTCCGCTTTTGTTTCTCGACGAAATTATGCGCCTGTAACTCCAATAATTCTGTGGCTTTTTGTCGTTGCAATTTGTAAAGTTCCTTGTCATCGGCGATATCGGCGTAAACCCTATCATGCATGGCGGCGGAAGTTTTCACCAACAAATCGCGTTGGTATTTATCCTGCACAATCCTCGCTTGCAAAGCCGTCTCTAAGTCTTCGAGCTTGAAATCATATTCGCCTTTAGGTGACAATAATTTGGCAATGATTGGCGAGGTTTCGATAGCTAGAAACAGCAGCATTATAAAAAAAGAGGGCAGCCAAGGTAGCTTGTTGAGCGCATTGATACGCGCCATTAAACCGTCAAAACCATCAATGATAGGTTGGGTTTCGGAAACTTTTTTATCCAGATCGGCTTGTAGTGTTTTGACTTTTTTATCATTTTCAGCTATCTTGGCGAGGCTGTTTTTGCGCAGCGTATCAAGTTCAGATTTTGCGAGGTCATGCTTGGCAATCTTTTCCTTAAAAACCGGACCTTTTCCTAGTTTCAAAGTTCCTTTGATGCCTTCGGCTTCGGTGATATAGGTTTCATACAGTGCGTTAACTTCTTTTTCTTTGTTTGCAATTCCCGACTTAAGACTGTCGGTTGAGGCATTATTTTTATCGAGATCAGATTTAAAATAGTTCGACACTTCCTTTTTATTGTTAAGTGCCATTGCGTTTTTTTCCTTGAGCAGAACCGTATTGATTTCCTTTTCGAAAATTTTGATTTCAAGTGGTTTGGAAATAACGATCGCGATGATAATTGCGAGGACGATCCGCGGTGTTGCTTGCACAAATTCACTCCAGAAGCTGTCGCGTTTGCGAATTGTAGAAACGATAAACCGATCGAGGTTAAAAATCAGCAAACCCCAAACCAAGCCAAACATTACTGCGATATACGGATTGTCGAAAACGGTAAAGAGCGCATAACTGCCCGCAATGAAAGCCATAACGGCTGTAAAGAAAACGGTTGCGCCAATGCCGATGAATTTGGTCTGTTCGCCTTCGGAGCAATCTTTTAGCAGATTTTTATCAGCCCCGGAACACAGGAGGAAGAATTGTTTTAACATAAGTGATTGTGATTTAGTGATTTGATGATTTGCCCGAAAGTCACCGGGCTGTGATTTTACAAAAGTAACGCCAAAAAAAACGCAATGTTGTTAAAGCGCTGATTTATTTTGGTTTGCGACTAAATGCTGTTTAAGTTTAAATGCGTTATTTTGCACTTCTTTTCTACACACATGAATGCAACGCAAACGCTACTAATTATCGGTTTTGTCTGGCCTGAGCCGAGATCTTCGGGTGCTGGCACACGAATGATGCAACTCATTGCCATATTTCAGCAACAAGGTTGGGCGATCACCTTTGCAAGCGCTGCCGCCGATAGTGAGTTTATGTTTGATGTGACGACCATTGGCGTGGCAAAGGTGTCGATTGCGATTAACGATTCGGGTTTTAATGAATTTGTCAAAGTACTGAATCCGTCGATAGTGTTGTTTGATCGTTTCATGGTCGAAGAACAATTTGGTTGGCGCGTGGCTGAAAATTGTCCGAATGCATTGCGAATCCTTGACACTATCGATCTTCATAGTCTGCGTCTTGCAAGGCAGAAAGCGTTTATGGAGCAAACGGAGATGGCGCGTGAACATTTGTTTTCTGATACCGCAAAGCGTGAAATAGCGAGCATATTGCGCAGCGACATTTCTTTACTGATTTCCGAAATCGAAATGGAATTGCTGCAAACCTGTTTTAAGATTGATAAAAACCTGTTGTACTATTTGCCATTTCTCGTGGAAGCAATAGGTGATTTCGAAATTGGGAACTGGTTGCCATTTGCAGCGCGCAAAGATTTTATTTTCATCGGGAATTTCCTGCATGAGCCCAATTGGGACGCGGTCAGGTTTCTTAAAGAATCTATCTGGCCATTGATGCGAAAACGGTTACCCGATGTGGCATTGCGGATTTATGGTGCGTATCCTTCACAGAAAGTGTTGCAATTACACAAGCCTGAAGAACGGTTTTATATTATGGGCCGGGCGGAAAACGCTGCTGAGGTCGTTGGATTGGCAAAAGTTATGTTGGCACCGGTTCGTTTTGGCGCGGGTGCGAAAGGCAAACTCATTGAAGCGATGCAATGCGGAACCCCGAGTGTCACTACTAACATCGGTGCCGAGTCGATGCAAGGTAATTTGCCGTGGAATGGAATCGTTGCCGACACGCCCGAGAAGATCGCGAATGCGGCAATTGAATTATATACTGATGAGACGCTTTGGACAGCAGCACAGCAACACGGTATCGAGATTGTCAATAAGCGTTATTGGGAGATGCTTTTCAAGCACGATTTTGTGAGCCATATTCTAACCGTTCAAAAAAACCTGCTGCAGCATCGCCAGGAAAATTTCTTTGGAATGATCTTGCAGCACCATACCGCGGCGAGCACCAAGTATATGTCGCGTTGGATTGAAGTTAAAAACAGCAAGTAACTGTGTTGTGCGTTAAGGGTTGCAGCGGCATCCTTTGTTGCAAACAAAGATACAGCGAAAAACCTGGCCGCTAGGCAACGCCCTAATATTTGAAATAATAGACTGAAAATCAGTTGTGTATGTTATTTTTGGTTATCTTTAATTCCCCTTTTAGATTACCTCCCCAAATTTCAAAAAGTATTTATTCACCCATTATACTTAATACATTTTTGAAATCATGAAAGCTAACAAACACTCAATTGCAGTTGTACTCACCATGGTACTTTTGCTAATGGTCGGCGGCATGTCGGCTCAAGACAAAAAAGCCTCCGCAAAAGCCAAAGCGGCAGACAGGTCAAAAACGGCAGAGAACCCCGCGGCAAAGCAGAGGTTGCTTACTGTAACTACGGTACACCGCAATATGGACGCGTCGGATCTTTCGATGGAAAATTGGAAAGCCATTGAAAAAGAGTATTACGACAAGGTCACCAAACAAAACGCACTGATCGTCGGACAGCAAATGCTGATGCATTATTTTACTGCAGATAATTCTGAAATGCTACTTGTCAAGGTGTACGAATCGTGGGATGCTATAGAAAAAAGCGGTGTCAGGGATGACGAACTTATCAAAGCTGGATGGCCCGATGAAAAAGCCCGCAAAGCATTTTTTGAGAAACGACAGGCCTATTATGCACCACATCATTCTGACGAAATTTATGCTACATTTCCGGGGGCGAAAAACCCGCCAGCGGATTTTACCAAACCGATGCTGTATTATGTGCGCAAATCACATTGGGCCAATCCGAAAGATGGTACTGAAAAGGAATTCAATGAATTGCGCGATCAGTATCTCAACGCGGTGACTTACAAAAATGATTTTATAAAAGCATATTACCCAAATGTCCATGCATGGGGTTCAAACAATATGGAATTTAGCGAAGTATATGTAGTGGAAACATTATCGGACATCGAGAAGGCTTTCGACAAGGATGACGAATTGTTTAAGGTCGTTTGGAGCGATGATGCCAAAGCAAAAGATTTCAATCGCAAATTTGGCAAATATTTTACGGGAATACACGGTGATTATATTTACCGATCGGTTCCTGAACTCGCAAAATAATATTTGCCCCAAAAGAGAACGCCGACAGTATGCCGGCGTTTTTTTTATTTGCTCATTTCCACGAAATACTTGTAAAATAGCGGAATAGTCTCAATGCCTTTCAGATAGTTGAAAATCCCAAAATGCTCGTTTGGCGAATGGATAGCATCGCTGTCGAGGCCGAATCCCATTAATATAGTTTTGCTTTTCAATTCCTTTTCGAACAGTGCCACGATTGGGATGCTTCCACCGGAACGCACCGGAATTGCTGGAACGCCAAAGGTTTCAGTATAGGCTTTATTTGCGGCTTTGTAACCTATGCTGTCGATTGGCGTGACGTAACCTTGTCCGCCGTGATGCGGCTTTACTTTTACCGTTACGCCGTTGGGAGCGATGCTTTCAAAATGTTTTGTAAACAGTTCGGTAATTTCTTCCCAATCCTGATTTGGAACCAGGCGCATGGATATTTTTGCGAATGCTTTGCTCGCGATGACGGTTTTCGCGCCTTCGCCGGTATAGCCGCCCCAAATGCCATTGACGTCGAGTGTTGGACGAATGGCGTTTCTTTCATTGGTCACATAACCTTTCTCGCCATAAATGTCGGTAAGGTTGAGCGCTTTTTTATAGTTCTCGAGATTGAAAGGCGCTTTCGCCATTTCGGCTCTTTCGTCAGTTGAAAGTTCCTGGACCTTGTCGTAAAATCCGGGAATCGTAATATGATTGTTTTCGTCGTGAAGCGAGGCGATCATTTTAGCGAGTACATTGATTGGATTGGCAACGGCGCCGCCATATAATCCGGAATGCAGGTCGCGATTCGGACCGGTAACTTCAACTTCCACATAGCTCAGTCCACGTAGGCCAGTGGTTATAGACGGCTGCTGGTTGGAAATCATGCCAGTGTCGGAAATGAGGATCACGTCGCATTTTAGTTTTTCCTGATTGTGTTCTACGAACCAGCCCAGGCTTTTCGAACCGACTTCCTCTTCACCTTCGATCATGAACTTGACATTGCAAGGCAGAGTGTTGGACTGTACCATATATTCCAAAGCCTTGACATGCATATACATTTGGCCTTTGTCATCGCAGGAACCGCGTGCGAAAATGGCGCCTTCAGGATGGATTTCGGTTTTTTTGATTACGGGTTCAAATGGCGGCGATGTCCATAAATCAATAGGGTCAGGCGGTTGCACATCATAGTGTCCGTAAACCAAGATGGTCGGCAGATTTTTGTCGATTGTCTTTTCTCCGTAAACAATCGGATAGCCGGGCGTGTCGCAAATCTCAACAAAATCGCAACCTGCTTTCTCAAGGCTCGTTTTGACGGCATCAGCGGTGTCAATGACATCCTGAGAGTAAGCCGTATCGGCACTGACGGATGGGATTTTTAATAATTCAATAAGTTCATTGATGAATCGGTCTTTGTGCTGCTGCACATACGATTTTATATTGTCCATTTTATTTTTGGGTTTTATCAATCCAAAAATACAAAAAAGAGTATAATTATTTTTTGAATAATTTACTTTGAAAGTTAGAAGTTATGTTTATATTTGCACCCACATTACCGGCGGGTATGGTGAAATTGGTAGACATGCCAGACTTAGGATCTGGTGCCGCAAGGCGTGTAGGTTCGAGTCCTATTACCCGCACAAAAAAAGCCTTTCTTTTTAGAAAGGCTTTTTTTATTAAGTAAAACACGACTCGGTTAACCGTGATAAACTCTCGAAAATACAATTTTCCCTTCTTTAATTTCCAGAACTTCCGCAATAGTCATATCTTCTTGCCCGCAAACAGTTCGTAGGTATTCCATGAAAACACGGTCGGAATTCGCGGTTAACGAAGTCACCTTATAATTTAGTGTCGGCAATGATTCAAAAGCGTCCTGCCACCATTCATGCAACGCATCCTTGCCTTTGACCAATCCATTGGTTTCGGGTTTTCTGATTTTAAGTTTCGGACTGAAATGTTCCGCGTCGTCATCATACAATGAAAGAAGTTGGTCCAAGCGGTGTTGGTTGAACGCGTCAAACCATTTGTGGGCGATCGATAAATTTTGTTCGGCTGTCATATTTAAAAATAAAAATTCCCGCTAAGATAGCAGGAATTTAGGATTTTATTGGAAGTTCAACTAAACGTTTTTGAGATTGATGATTTCCTGTTCAGTCAAAAATCTCCAATTGCCACGCGGCAGATTCTTTTTGGTAAGTCCGGCAAAAGCCACTCTGTCAATTCTAAGCACATCATATTTAAAGTGCTCAAAAATCGCGCGTACCACTTTTACGTTCGACGTCTTTAATTTAAGTCCGATTTCTGTTTTTGGCTGGTCCTCAATATAACTGATTTCTTCAATGGCCAATCGGTGCCCGTCTAATGTAACTCCGCCTGAAATCTTCTCGAGGTCCTCGTATTTGAGGTTCTTGTCAAGCGATACTTGGTATATTTTTGAAGACTTCTGGTTTGGCAAACCAAATTTACGAATCATATCGGTATCGTTCGTAAACAGCAAAAGTCCGGTGGTGTTCTTATCCATTCTACCTACAGACGCAATTTTTGCATTCGTCGCACCTCGCACCAGTTCAAGCACGTTGCGGTTTTCCTGACCTTCTTCGAGCGCCGTGGTAAAGTTCTTAGGCTTGTTAAGCAGAATGTATTCTTTCTTTTCAGGTGTCAGGACAGCACCGTCGAAGTTCACTACGTCGCCGGGTTTTACAAGATAACCCATTTCGATAACGGGAATGCCGTTGACTTTTACGTTACCCGACTGGATGTAAATATCGGCGTCTCGGCGCGAGCATACGCCCGAATTGGAAATGTATTTATTGAGACGAATTTCGTCTTTTTCTTTAGCTCTTTTTGGCGCCTGGTTCGGTTTTTTTGCAGGTTTTTCCGGTGCGACTTCTGCGGCTTTCGGAGCCGGTTTGGCTTTTTTCGGTCCCTGAGCGCGTTTCGCCATCGCAGGTTTTGGCTTATTCGAATTGGGTCTCGTACGGTTTGTTCCCGAGCTGCCTCGTTTGTTATTGCCTTCCTTGTTGTTCATAATGCTGTAATTTCGGCAAAGATAGGCATTTGCATTAGATTTATCAGAAGCTGTTTCCCGCTATCCGTTGCAATCTTTTAAAAGTTCGTGCTTTCGCTAACGCTGCAGTCCAGACTTTTAAAAGGATTTTCACTGCTATCGGGGCTAGGACACCAGACCTATAGCAAGGTCAGTAATTTTTTGCCATGCCAAAGTACCGCAGGATTGATTAGGATGATGCAAAAAACACCTGCCACAATCAGCAATTTGAGGATGTTGTGCAATTGTAGGAAATGTTCCTTCGTCGTCGACTTCCATAGTTTGAGTCCGAAAAAGATCATGATGATGAATCCAACATAAAAATAAATGTCCATATAGCCAACATCATAAATGTTGATCAGGAAATACACCGGAATCACCGTTAGAATCATTAATGTCGTGATAGCTTTTTTAGAAATGGTTTCACCGTAAACAATTGGAATCGTTTGGTAACCGCTGACAAGATCGCCTTTGATGTTTTCGAGATCTTTGATCATTTCACGAACAAGCAAAAGTAGAAAAAGGAACGAGGCGTGGAAAAAGATGACTTCGTAAAAATTCTTATAATACAGGAGCACGGCGAAGAATGGCAAGACAGCGAGAAAGGCTGCCATTAGGTTTCCGATGATTGGATATTTTTTGATTTTATGCGAATAGAACCAAATCAAGAAAATGTAGGACGAGAAGAACAACACAGCACGAAAGGATACGAAAAAGGCAATCAGCGAGACAAAAAAGTTGAGTCCGAAATAAACCTGCAACTTGGTTTTCTGACTGACGAGCCGGTCGAGTTTGGATTTGTTCGGGCGATTGATCAAGTCTTTTTTGCTGTCGTAGAAACTGTTGATGATATAGCCCGAAGCGATGGTAAGTCCCGAAGCGAGTACGATAATAAAAAGGTTGGGATCTAATAGTATGTGTAAAGCGCCTTTTTGCGGAGCGAGAATGAAAATCGCCGACAAGTATTGCGCCAATACAATAATTGGAATGTTATAGCCACGGACCACAGAGAACAAACTGACAATTTTCATCAAGAGCAATTTGTTTTTTCTGCTAAGCATATTTTAATGGATAATGAATAGTTGATAATTTGAAAATTGAAATACCTTTTCGGTCATTATCAATCATCCATTGTCAATTATCAATTGACTAAAATTGGTAAACGACTTCGAGCTTATAATCTTTCAAAGAGCGCTTCGCCTTCTCGAGATCTTCGGTAAAACCGAGGATGTAACCGCCGCCGCCGGAGCCGCACAATTTAAGGTAGTAATCGTTGGAGTCGATTCCTTGTTGCCAGATGCCGTGGAATGCTTCGGGAATCATCGGCTTGAAATTGTTGAGGACCACTTTTGACAGTTTCTTGGTATTTGAAAACAGTGATTTCATGTCGCCGCCAAGGAAATTCTCGACGCATGCATCAGTATATTTGATGAACTGATTTTTGAGCATGGTGCGAAAGCCTTGGTCCTTGAGGTTTTCCATAAAGATGTTGACCATCGGAGCGGTTTCGCCAACAATACCTGAATCGAGCAAAAACACAGCGCCTTTGCCGTTGGAACTTTGAGTCGGAATTCCCGTTGCTTCGATATTATCATGCGAATTGATGAGAATCGGAATGCTGAGGTAACTATTAAGCGGATCAAGTCCCGAGCTTTTTCCGTGGAAAAAGGACTCCATTTGTCCGAAAACAGACTTCAGCGTGAGTAATTTTTCACGCGTCAGATTTTCCAAAACCGTGATTTTCTGTTGCGCATATTTGTCGTAGATCGCCGCAACCAGAGCACCGCTGCTGCCAACGCCATAACCTTGCGGAATACTGGAATCGAAGTACATGCCATTTGCGACATCTTTACGCAAAGTTTCTAAATCGAAGGTAACCAGAAATGGTTGTTCCGCTTGAAGTACTTCCAAATGACTTACAAAACGCTGCAGATTTTTATTGGATTTTTTGGCTTCATCTGATTCGTTGCCGTCAGATTTCAAGGCGCCGTTGTAAAAATTATACGGAATCGATAAACCTTTGGAATCTTTAATGATTCCATATTCTCCAAACAACAATATTTTTGAGTAGAATAGTGGTCCTTTCATTTATTTGCAATTAGTGATTAATAGGGAACAATTGATAATTAGTTCCATTTGAGGTATTGATTATACTCGTCAAAAATTTCATTTGTTCTGATATTTTTGGTTTTAAGCTGATCTACTGTTCGCCAATAATCTGTTTCGTTTTCGACACTACCAAATTTCTAGAAGCGGATGGCGTAAAAAGCAAAACAAATGATTTCTGTTTGAGAACGTTTTTCTATATGATTTATTCTGTATGGCGTTTATAAGATTGAAGTTAAGCCGTTATTAATTATTAACTATTCAGTATTAATCAATGTAGCTCCATTTCCAATGGAGTCACAAATGTACTCACCATTTTTGCAATAGCCAACTAATTCGTCCTGAATAAACTGCAAAACTTTTCCGCTAACGTTTTCGGGGTATAAAACGTGAACATTCGCGCCAGCATCGAGCGTAAAACAAACCGGGATTTGGGTTGTCGCACGAAATTTCCAGATTGCGTTTATAATCTCAAGCGTGTTGGGTTTCATCAAGATAAAATAGGGTAGCGAAGTCATCATCATCGCGTGCAAAGTCAGTGCTTCACTTTCGACAATGGTAATAAATTCATCGAGCTTGCCGTTTTCGAAAATGGATTTTATCGCAGATAAATTCCCGTGTGCCTGAGCAAATCGTTCATTGGCAAAAGGATGGTTGTGCATTAGGTCATGGCCAAACGTACTCGAAACTTGTTTTTCGCCTTTATCAACGAGAAGGATCGTATCTTGAAAATTATGAAAAATAGGATGGATTGTTGTTGGAAATTGTACACCCAATAAATCAGAACTATTTCCGATTTCCGCATGCGCGCCCCAAACCACAACATTGCCTTTCACACTGCGACAAGCGCTACCAGAACCCAATCTCGCGAGGAATGAAGCTTTTTGGAAAAAATAAACATCGCTCATTTCGGGATCCATCGCTTTTTCGAGGCTCATGATATTCATCGCCAATGCTGCCATTCCTGAAGCTGATGATGCAATTCCGGAACTATGTGGAAAAGTGTTTTGCGTTTCGATTTTCAAATGATAACTTTTGAGATAGGGACAATAGTTTTCGATGCGCTCGAGAAATTTGAGGATTTTTGGTTTAAATTCTTCTTTGGGTTTTCCTTCAAAAAGTAGGTCGAAGGAGAATTGGCCAGTGTTTTCCTTTTTCGAAAAATCCAATCTCGTGAGCGTCTTGCAATGCTGCAACGTAAAACTGATTGATGGATTCGCCGGAATTTGATTTTCTTTTTTTCCCCAATATTTGACCAGTGCTATATTACTCGGTGCGCTCCACGAGAAATGGCCGCCGTCTATCAATTTTAAAGGTTGGGATGGAATAAAATCGGTCGCTGTGATCATGGCTCAAATTTAGGCAAAGATACTTTTTAGTTTTTATTGTGAAGTGTTTATTTGACGCCCCAATACAAAATTCCTTAACTTTCAAACAAAAATAAAAGTATATGAATAAGTATATGAAAATCCTGATTTTTGTCGCCACCTGCCTTGCTGTTGGCTATTTTTCGGGAATCGCAACACAGTCATCGGTGAACACTTGGTTTCCTACACTTGTCAAACCTTCTTTCAATCCACCGGGTTGGGTTTTCGCGCCGGTATGGAGTTTTCTATACATTATTATGGGAATTGCCGCCGGATTAGTATGGAGCCGTATCGATTATGAACGTGAAGCGGTGCGTAAGGCATTGCTTTTTTTCGCGATTCAACTCGCACTAAACGCCTTATGGTCTATTCTGTTTTTTGGAATAAAGAATCCGCTACTGGCACTTGTTGAAATCGTCCTGCTTTGGCTCATGATCTATGAAACCTATGTAAAATTTGCGAAAATCGATAAGATCGCAGGCTATCTTTTTATTCCGTACCTGCTTTGGGTAAGCTTTGCAACGGTATTAAATGCGTCCATTTGGTGGCTCAATCGTTGATGTCGTAATGGCTTGCGCCAGAATAAATCCGCTCGTCCACGCATTCTGGAAATTAAACCCTCCGGTTATCGCATCGATATTGACAATTTCACCCGCAAAATATAAATTGTTGTGGCGTTTACTTTCCATGGTCTTGAAGTTGATTTCGCGCAAATCAATTCCGCCTGCGGTGACGAATTCTTCCTTAAACGTACTCTTGCCGTTCACCTGAAACTGTCCGTTAGCCAATTGATTCGCCAAATCGGTCAATTGTTTTTTGGAAAGGTCCGCCCATTTGGTTTCTTCCGAAATGGAGGATGCCGATACCAGTTTTTCCCAAAGTCTGTTTGGAACCCGAGCGCGCGCGAACTGGTCGTTAGACAAATCAAATGGCGATTTTTTAGAAACCATTTTTTTAGAATGTTCATGCTTCAATTCCCGAAGCGTGTTTTCGGTTTCTGAAATTGTACGGTCATGGAGCCAGTTAACTTCGAGTATGAACTGATAATTTTTATCCGCCAGTTCCCGTGCGCCCCAAGCTGAAAGCCTTAAAATACCAGGCCCACTCATGCCCCAATGCGTAATCAACAATGGTCCAGATGCCTGTAGTTTTGAATTTTTTACTTTGACCGATGCAAAAGCCGATACGCCCATTAAATCCTTGAGACGGTTGTCTTTGATATTAAACGTGAAAAGAGAAGGAACTGGCGGAACAATGGAATGTCCAAACCCTTCGAGCATTTCCCAAATTTTAGGATTGCTTCCCGTTGTCAGAATCAATTTTTCGCATGTAAAATTTTGATGGTTGGTATCTAGTTTCCAAAGGGATTCCGCTTTGAAAATTGATTGTACGCTTTGACCTGTCAGCACTTCAATCTTGTGCTTTCTGGTTAGTGTAAGAAAGCATTCGATAATCGTTTGGGACGAATCTGAGACAGGAAACATTCTGCCGTCGTCCTCGATCTTTAAAGCAACGCCATTTTCTTCAAACCAGGCAATGGTATCGCCCGAACAGAACTGATGAAAAGGTCCGCGCAATTCCTTTTCGCCACGTGGATAAAACTTGACGAGTTCATTGGGTTCGAAGCACGCGTGGGTAACATTGCAACGACCGCCGCCCGAAACGCGGACTTTCGTTAGTACTTCCTTCCCGCGTTCAAGAATGGCAATTGTAAGCTTAGGGTTTTTCTCCGCAATATTAATCGCCGTAAAAAACCCCGCCGCGCCACCGCCAACGATGACAATATCATAATGCTGTTTCATATCCTATCGGGGTAATCGGTGATGATTCCGTTGATGTTGAATAATTTTATTTTCCGGATGTCTTCCGTTTCATTGACCGTCCACGGGAAAACCCGGAAGCCTTTCTGTTGCATCAGTTTTGAGTTTTCGGCAGTCAGCAGGTGAAAATAAGGGTGAATCGAAAAGGCTCCGCTATATTCCGCAAAGCCAATTGCCAAATCCAGGTTGGTCAACGCCAAGATGCCAATTGGAATTTCGGGATTGAGATGGATAACTTCCTGCAGCGCATTCCAATCGAAAGCGGAAACGAGGAAATCGCTGTAATTCCAGTCTTTTTTCGTTACATAGCGTTCGATCAGTTTTGTTACAGGTTTGGCGGTTCCGTTTCCTTTGAGCTCTACATTGACAAAACATTTGCGATCAACGAGATCAAAAACTTCAGAGAGCATCGGAATCTGGTGTTCCTTTTCAACCTTAAGCCTTCTCAGTTCCGATAGCGTAAGTACATCCACCGAACCTTTGCCGTCGGTAGTGCGGTCGAGCGTTTCATCATGAATCACGACTATTTCGCCGTCGGAAGTGCGGTGCACATCGAGCTCGACGCCGTCAACCCTAAGATCGAGCGCCTTCTGAAAAGATGCCAGCGTGTTTTCGGCAACATGACCTTTCGCACCGCGATGCCCGATTTTGAGAATTTTGCCCATTGGTTCTGAAAAGTGTAAAACTAAAAAAACGCCTTCATTTCTAAAGGCGTTTGCAAGAGAATTGTTGAGATTATTTTTTTTGTTCGAGTAGGACGATGTCGAATTCTGACTCGAGTACCACTTTTCCGTTGGCGACTTTTACCATTTTTCCGGAGTAGGCGTCTTTCAGCGCACAGCCATTTTTAAAGACCGTTCCAACGGAAACCTCTTTTCTTCCTTTCGGAAAGTCTAGCCCGATAACCACCTGGTCTGAATATTTGCCTTTGGAAAATGTTCTGCTACAAACGTATGGGCTTGCTGAAATTTGTCGATGTATGCCAGCTCCTACAGCAGGATGGTTTTTTCTGAATTGCCCGAGTTTTTGCCAATGCAACAATATTTTTTTCGTCTCGGGGTTGGTTTTTACATCATCCCAATTCATGAAGGAGCGCAACGTGGCATCGCCTTGTGTACCTTCAATAACCAACGAACGTCCCGTTTCGTCGCCGTAATAAGTTTGCGAAGTTCCCGGTGAGAGCAGTAATTTGGTTCCGCTTTCGATACTTTTGGTACGTTTGGCATCGAATGGCGAGCCGTCATCATGAGACGAGAGATAATTCAATACGCTATAACCCTTGAGTTCATTATTGAGTTTGCTTGCGTATTTCGAGAATAGCCCTTCATAATCTTTTTGTGCCGCATCCCATTTAAATTCGAAATTGATCATGTTATCAAAGCCGTTCTTGTAATAATTGACTTTTTTGTCGCCGAAATCAAAGCTTTGACCAGCCGAAATGCCATAATTGTAAACTTCGGCAATCGAATAGAACTGATTGTTGTCCAAGACTTTTGACGGATTGTTCTTCTTCCAAGTGGCAAACGCGTAATCGCATTGCGTTTTGAAATCGGCCCAAACGCTTTCGTCGGTGTGTTTTACAGTATCACCGCGGTAGCCATCAATCCCGAATTCCACTATATAGTCAGTAAGCCATTTAATGATATAGTATTTTGGCGCTCTCGGATAGCCCGTTCTTTTAAAAAACGCGTCGATGGATGCAACTTCTTTTTCATAACGACCTTCGGCTTTCCATTTTGCAATCAGAAAAGGGGGAAGCGCAACATTTTCATTGCTTTCCGTCTTGACATCGGGTAAGTTGGCGACAAGTGTGCATTCGGTTGTACCTTGGAACGTTTTGTAATCACATTGCGGTCCGGTCCTGACCCAAGTTTCAGGCCATACAGAATCAGCGGGAGTTACCGGTCCGGTATGGTTAATCACGCCGTCGAGAACGACACGAATTCCTTTAGCATGTGCTTTTTGGACCATTTCCGCGAGATCTTTTTTAGTACCGAAATTGGCATCGAGGCTCGTCCAATCGCGGGCCCAATAGCCATGGAAACCATACGACATTCCGGTGCCTTCATCGACGCCATCGTGAATCTGCTCGACTAAAGGTGTCAGCCAAATCGCATTCGTGCCGAGTTGGTCAAAATAGCCTTCATCGAGTTTCTGTATGATGCCTCGTATGTTTCCGCCTTCAAAACCGCGCAGCTTTCCGGTAGGTTTGTTCCGGTCGTAATGAATCTGATTTTTCCCATCTGCTTTATGGAAACGATCTGTCATCAGAAAATAGAGATTGGCTCCTTCCCATACAAATGGTGCTTTTACAGATTTGGTGACAGTCTTTTTGACCTGTGCCGATGTTACTGAGTTAATCAATAGGAATGGAATTAAAAAAAATAGTGCGTTATTTTTCATACTAATATTGAATTTTGATTGCTATGGTTTCGGTTCCCAAAGTTACTGGAATCGAAATAATGTTACCTGTCTTAGTGAAAGCCGTATTTTTTCCGTCGACCGAAACGGTAGCGGTTTTTGAATTGATGTTGTGTACTAAAAGTGTAATTCTTTTCTGCGAAACAGTGTAAGATTTTCCAGTCTCAGTGCGCAATTGTAAACTCAGGGTTTTTGAACCGACCGTGCTACCGAAATGCACTATTTCATATTCGCCTTTTTCAAAAGCATTAGGTGTTTGACCATTGTCGTTATACAATTGCCCGTCACTTTTTGACGTCGCAGGGTCGAAATAAAAATGGAGGTCAAATGCATTGATCGCGTACTTTGTCGTGTTTTGAATGGTTTGGATCATCGGAATAAAAGCTCCGGCACGAACGAAAACCGGAATATGGTCTTCGGTAACCGGGATGTTTGCGGTGGTTCCAGCAGCGTATTTCTTTCCCGTAAAGAAATCAAACCAATTGTTAGCTTTTGGAAAATAAACCGCTGTTGTTGTAATGCCGGGCTTGGTGATTGGCTTGACAAGGAAATCTTTACCCCAAAAATAACTTTCGCTGTTGTTGAGCAAGGTTGCGTTGCTCGGTTCTTCAAAAAACAACGGGCGCATTAACGGTGTTCCTTTTCGATTGTTTTCGAAAGCCAGCGTATAGTTGTAAGGCAGTAACTGATAGCGCAGTTCAACTTGTTTTTTCGCCATGGCTTTGGTCACGATGTCTTTGTAAACAGGTTCAGATGCTACGGCTTCATGTGCATGCGGACGAAATATCGGTTGAAAAACGCCGTATTGCAGCCAGCGGATATACAATTCGTTATCGAAATAATCACCGGCAAATCCGCCTAAATCAGAATGCATGTAACCAATGCCTTGCATGCCCATCTGCAATGCGATTTCAGGTTGCGACTGCAATCCCTGCCAACTTCTGCTGACATCGCCAGACCACGGAATGATGCCGTAGCGCTGCGAACCCGAATAACCTGAACGCATGAGGATAAACGGACGCACATTCGGGAAATCTTTCTGGTAACCTTCGAAAACAAGTTTAGCCCAATTGTGTCCGTAAATGTTGTGTACTTCATCGGCGCTGCCCTTTGCAGTGATGGCTTTGGAAGGAAAAACTTCGGGCTCGCCAAGATCGCCCCACCAACCGCCAACGCCTTGATTGATATAATTTTTGTAGATATTCCAGAACCAGTTTTTGCCTTCGGGCTTGAAAATATCAATGATACCCGTATTCCCGAAATAGAAATCATAGGTGAAAGCATTTCCCGCTTTGTCGGTCGCGAGTACTTTTTTATCGGATGCTTCCTGCCATTTTTTAGAAGTCGTCAGCACAAAAGGCTCTGTGATCAAAACCGTTTTGACACCTTTTGCATTGAGGTCTGAAATCATTTTGGTTGGATTCGGAAAAGTATCGTTATCCCATTCTAAATTTCCCATTGTACCTTGGATGGTTTTTCCGAACCAGTATAAATCGATGATTATCGCATCAACCGGAATTTGATCCTCTTCAAACCTTTTGATCGTTTTTTCGACTTCCTCTTGAGAATGATAACCAAAACGACTTGAGAAATTACCCAATGTCCAAAGTGCCGGCAGCGGTTGTTTTCCGGTCAGCCGAGTGTAATTGTCCACGAGATCGCTCCAGTCATCGCCCACAATTACCTGATAGATTTTCCTTCCTGAAATGGTTTCGTAGGCTAATGTATTGTCTTTTTTGCTGTCTAAATCCAAATATCCAATAGGCGCATTATCAAAATGGACGGCGTATAATTTGGACGACATCACAATGGGTAGCGTAAAATTGAGCAATTCAGCGCGATCGCCATAGCCATAATGTGCGCGGTTGTAAAGTTGCAAACGATTGCCGCGACGGTTCATCCCCAAAGCCCTTGCGCCTCCACCATATAAGATTTCGGTTTTGTCGAGATTGAAATCGAGTATTTGCTTCGCTTGTTCGCTGTCGCTGGCACCGGTAGCATCTTTTTTACTGTAGCCATTTTTCTCGGATAGAATCTCAATGTTATTTCGGAAATAGGCGATTTGGAATGGCGAATGCGTCACGACCACTTTCATGTTGGAAGACGCCAATTGCAAAGTGTTGGATGTTTCGGAGAAAGCCATTTTCCCCGCAATCGGTTTTAAAACGACGGCTTCCGATTCGGGATTGAAAGTTTCACCAGTTGGGATGAATGCCGTCTCGATTATTTTTTCAGTATAGGGTCTGATCAGGTAATTTCCGTCGGAAGTTTTGATTTCAAGCACCTCATTTTTCCAGGAATGCGATACATATTTTCTGTTTACATTTTGCGCAAATGAAACGGAAGAAATAAATAAAATTAAGAAGAGGTTTCTCATGTAGGTGGTTTTATTGCAATTCTAAAATCAGGACCGACTTTGAATTGATCGTAACTTCATTTTTCAGTTCAATGGTCTTGCCGTCGAGAACATCTTTTCCAAACGTGTAATTATTGGTGCTCTCTTTAAAACGCGCGGTTTTAAACGTCTGCGGTTTGCTACTGTTATTTATTGCGACCATGACCGTTTTTTTGTCGGTGTAACGGAAATAAACATAAACATTGTTCTCCGGAATATAATGTTTCATTTTTCCGAAATGCACCGCGTCATTGGTCTTTCTCCAATTAAAAAGCCTGGCTGTAAAATCATGGAATTGTTCCTGTTGCGTGGTTCGTCCAGATTTGGTAAAGGCGTTGTTGCTGTCGCCATTCCAGCCACCCGGGAAATCGTAACGGATATCGCCGTCGCCTTTGCCTTTATCGCCGGCCATACCTATTTCGGAACCGTAATACAGTTGCGGGATGCCGCGTACCGTAGCGATTAATGCCAGACCCATTTGGTACTTTTTAAAGTCATTTTTATAAGTCTGATTGAAACGCTGCGTATCGTGGTTCTCGACAAAAGTCATGATGCTGTTGATATTCGGATAAAGGAAATCGTTGACAAAATTGTCATAGACTTTAATTATCCCTTTATCCCAAGTGCCTTCATCTTCATTAAAAACACTGCCGAAAGCATCGTGCAATGTAAAATCCATGACGCTTGGCAAATAGGAATTGTAGCTGTCGATCGCGCCGATCTTGCTGTCTTTTTGCCAATACGCCATTTGTGCCTGATTGTGCATCCAGACTTCGCCGACAATATTGAAATACGGATATTCGTCGGTGATCGCCTTAGTCCATTTTGAGATTCCTGCTTTGTCATTATACGAATAAGTGTCGACACGGAAACCGTCAAGATCGGCATATTCAATCCACCAAATCGCATTTTGGATTAAGTAATTCAGCATCAGCGGATTTGACTGATTGAGATCGGGCATCGATCGTACGAACCAGCCGTCAAGACAATATTTGGTATCGATATGTGAAGCATTCGGGTCGAATTGTGTCGTCATGCGGTAGTTTGACTGCGCATAACCGGGGAACTGATGGATAAAATCGTAAGCCGGTAAATCCTTGTACATCCAATGCTGCGCACCCCAATGATTGGTGACATAATCCATAATGTTTTTCATGCCGCGTTTGTGCAGTTCTGAGGAAAGTTTGAGATAATCGTCATTGGTTCCGTAGCGTGGATCGATTTTATAAACATCCGATTGGCCATAACCGTGATAGGAGCCGCGTTCATCGTTGTCTTCGCAGAGTGGCGTGCTCCAAAGGGCAGTAGCGCCCAAATTTTTAAGGTAATCGAGATTCTTGATGATGCCTTCGATGTCTCCGCCGTGGCGGCCGTTTGGCTTACTTCGGTCGGCTTTTTCTGCGGTGTCGGAAGTGCTGTCGTTGTTTGGATTGCCATTGGCAAAACGATCGGGCATGAGTAAATAGATCATATCCGAGGCATCGTAACTTTTGCGAAAAGCGGAATTATCGCGGCGTTTTTTGATGCTGTAGATTTTTGTAAAGACTACCTTTTTGTTTTTTGAAAATGAAAAAACAATATCCTGTGGTTCCACATTTTTGGTATCGATGGTTACGAATATATAATTCGGGTTCTCGGTTTTTTGCAGGTTGGTGATAACGATATTGCCTGAAACGGAAACCGAATTCTCAGCGATGTTTTTGCCGTAGAAGAGTATTTGTAATTCGGGGTTGTGCATGCCGGCGTACCAGAATGGCGGTTCGGTTCTTTGCAGCTGTGCGAATGTTTGTGTTGTGATGAGAAGAAGGAGTAGTAGTTTTTTCATTTTGTTTGTTTTGGTTTTTTCTTTTGTCTTGATACAAAAGAAACAAAAAATCAAGCCTGGCATATAAAATTCTGAAAACCACCATGAAGCTTGGTTCCGCCTAGCACGCCACTCACGCTCCGCGTACGCATCCACTGCGCTTCTTTCGTCGTTTTCTACGAATACTTCCATGATCGCGAAGCTTCGCAGAAAGAAGTTCTAATTTTTTTGAGCTTGCTACGCTGCGCTAAAAAACCTCCTGAGAAAGATTATCGCAGATGGATTGATGGAATTTCCGGTTTAAAAAATGTGCGCAAGGGATGGAAGCGGATATCCTTTTTTGTAAAAAAAGATAGAAGCGCACAGCCCGCCCGTGGCGCCCAACTAAAAATTATTCAAAGAACATATTACACCGTTATTAAGCTGTTTGGTTCTACTAAAATTTCGTTGCCGTTGACAAAAACTTTGAGGTCTTTGCTACCATCGATCGAAAATTTAGTTTCGTTCTGCTGCACGGCGACTTTCAATATCTGGTTTCTGAAATTGATTTTGAACGAATAGCCGTTCCATTCTTTTGGAATTCTTGGTGAGAAATGGAGTGTATCATTTTTGACGCGCATACCGCCAAAACCTTCAACGATGCTCATCCAGGTTCCGGCCATTGAGGTAATGTGACAGCCTTCTTCGACTTCTTTATTGTAATCATCTAAATCTAAGCGGGAAGTGCGGAGATAAAAGGTGTAAGCCATGTCCATTTTTCCTAAAACAGCAGCTTGTATGGAGTGAACGCAAGGTGACAGCGAACTTTCGTGAACCGTGAAGGATTCGTAGAATTCGAAATTGCGTTTGAGTTCTGCTGTTGTAAAGTGATCTTCGAAGAAGTAAAATCCTTGTAAAACGTCGGCTTGCTTTATATATGGCGAACGCAAAATCCGGTCCCATGACCATTTTTGATTGATTGGGCGCTGGGTTTTATCGAGGTCGGCGACACGAACCAGATCCTTATCGAGGAATCCATCCTGTTGCAAATAGACTTCATGTTCTTCCGAATACGGGAAGTACATGCCATCGGCGACTTTTTTCCACAGTTGCAATTCGGTTTCGGTGATGTTTGTCTTTTTGGCAATCCTGCTGTAATCGGAAGCGTATTGAGAAGCTACTTTTTCGATTTGGGCGAGTGTGTAATCGATACACCATTTTGCAATATAGTTGGTGTAGAAATTGTTGTTGACGTTGTTTTCGTATTCGTTCGGACCTGTGACACCGAGAATTACGTATTGGTTGAGATTTGTCGAGAAATTTGCGCGCTGCTGCCAAAACCGTGCAATTCCGATAAGAACTTCCAATCCTTTTTCAGGAATATAGGAATAGTCGCCTGTGAAGCGGTTGTAATTGAATATCGCAAAAGCAATGGCGCCGTTGCGGTGGATTTCCTCGAAAGTGATTTCCCATTCGTTGTGGCATTCTTCACCGTTCATCGTTACCATCGGGTAGAGTGCCGCGCCGTTGTTGAACCCGAGTTTGGCGGCATTTTCAATGGCTTTGTCGAGCTGGTTGTAACGGTAAATCAATAGGTTTCGCGCGACTTCCTGGTCTTTGGTTGCCATGTAAAACGGAATGCAATACGCTTCAGTATCCCAGTAGGTTGAACCGCCGTATTTTTCACCGGTAAAACCTTTTGGTCCGATATTAAGGCGCGAATCTTTTCCGGAATAAGTTTGGTTCAATTGGAAAATATTGAAACGAATTCCCTGCTGCGCCTTTACATCGCCGTCGATGGTAATGTCTGACATGTCCCAGATTTTAGCCCAAGCGTCAATCTGGTCTTGTAAAAGTTGATTATATCCTTTTACTAAAGCGATTTCAATGACATTTTCAGCGGCCTGCTGTGTATGGTCGTGGTTTAGTGAAACGGTATATCCACCGATTTTCTGTATGGTTGATTTTTCACCTTGGGCAACAGCAACTATATAGGTGAATTGAATTTTTTCAGAATTTGAATCTACGTTTTCGGGTGAAAGCATTAGGTTTTTATCATTCAGCAGTAGGATATTCTGCATGAATGTAGTAGCCACGAAATGGGTTTTGAATGTCCGCGCTGTCACAAAAGCTTCGTTTCCGGAATATTTTACATCGAGCGGTTCCCAGAATTTCTCTTCCCAGTTGGCATCTTCATTGGATACTCCGGCGTCGATATAAGGTTTGTAAATGATTTTGGCTTCTTTGTTTAAAGGAGTGATCTCATAGTTTATTACGCCTGTTTCGTCAAGATTCAATGAAAGGAATCTACGAACGTTTGCGGCGATTTGCGTTCCGTTTTGCAACGTAGCTTCGAACGAGCGGTGGTACCAACCTTCTTTCATGTTGAGTTCGCGGCGGAAATTTGTGACTTCTGAACATTTGTTCAAATCCAAAGTTTCACCGTTGATCTCGATGTCGATTCCGATCCAATTGGGTGCGTTGAGCACTTTGGCAAAATATTCTGGATAGCCGTTTTTCCACCAGCCGACTTTCGTCTTATCGGGGTAATAGATACCAGCGATGTAGCTTCCCTGGAACGTATGGCCTGAATAATTTTCTTCAAAATTAGCGCGTTGTCCCATCGCGCCGTTGCCGATGCTAAAAAGGCTTTCGGACGATTTTACTCTCTCGGCATCAAAACCTTCTTCAATGACAGACCAATTGTCTGGTTTTATATAATTCTGGTTCATTTTATTATTTGTTTTTCAATTAAATTGCATTTCAAAATCGGGTGATTTTATCTTTTCGTGTTATTTTTTTATTAGAGCATCAATAAAACTCGTGTCCATGTATGTGAAATCCTTGAAGATGTATTTTGCTTCGCTGAGGATTTGTTCCTCGCCGATACCGACGCTGGTCATTCCCGCAACATTTGCCGCTTGTACTCCGGCTACCGAATCTTCAAAGACAATCGCATTCTCGTTTTCGGCACCCAATAATTTCGCGGCTTGCAGGAATACTTCGGGATCGGGCTTGGCATTGGTCACATCGTTGCCGTCAACAATGGCATCGAAGTAACTAATGATTCCTGTTTTTTCGAGTATCGGTCTGGCATTTTTGCTTGCAGAACCTAAGGCGATGGGTTGGTTGTTTTCTTTCAGGAATTGTAATATTGGAATGACGCCCGGTAGCACTTCACTAATATCCATGTCGGTCAGATAGGACAGATAATCTTCATTTTTTTGCTTGAGCCATTTATTTTTATCTTCCTGGGAAGCGCTCATTTTTCCTAGTTCGAGGATTAAATCTAGGGATCGCACGCGGCTGACTCCTTTTAAATTTTCATTGTGTTCGGGTGTAAATTCGATTCCGAGCTCGTCGGCAATTTTCTGCCAAGCGAGGAAATGGTATTTTGCCGTATCGACAATTACACCATCCAAATCGAAGATGAATGCTTTCTTATTCATTAATATCAATCTTTTTATTTGTTGAAACTCCCAGTGTAAGCAATCCGGCTAAAATCATAGAGCAGCCGCCGACAATCAGGGCATATATAGGTTCACTGTTGAAAAATTCCTTTACGAGGAAGCCCAATATTGTTCCGGCTACGATCTGCGGGATGACGATAAAGAAGTTAAAGACGCCCATATAATATCCCATTTTATTGGATGGCAAAGAACCTGAAAGCATCGCGTATGGAATTGAAAGAATACTTGCCCAGGCGATTCCCACGCCTACCATTGCGAGCAGCAGTCCAACTTTGTCAGTCAGAAAATAGACCGAAATTAGTCCGATTCCTCCCGCAATCAAAGCGAGCATGTGCGTAAATTTATTGCTGGTTCTTCTAGCTAAAACCGGAAGTAAAAAGGCCACTGCTGCGGCTACGCCATTGTAAACGGTAAACATGACCGATACCCAATCGGCGGCATCATTGTATAATTTTGAAGTCGAATCTTCGGTATTGAATACGTGTCCCGTAACTGATTTCGTTGTGTAAATCCACATTGCAAAAAGCGCAAACCACGAGAAGAATTGCACCCAGGCTAACTGCTTCATTGTTTTCGGCATGTTCAGTAAATCGGTTACGATGACTGTGAAACCATTTCTAACCTCACTTTTGCGCAATTGCGAAACGAGTGCAAATAAGAATCCGACAACCAAAAGCCCTATCGACAGTATGTACAATTCCTTGTGTTGATTGCCATCGCCAAGCGAATTGATGTGATTCACATATATGGAAGCGATGAGTCCGATTACGAGCAGAAACAAGCCAATCGCAAATTGTCTTTTAATGGTTACGCCGCTTTGGGTTTCCATTTTATCATTACGGTTTTTGGCGGCATGCCCTTTTCTAGTTTCTTCCTGCGCTTCGAGTTCTTCGGGAGAATATTCTTTAGATTTATAAACGGTCCATAAAACGGCGAGCAGAAATACGATTCCGCCCACATAAAAGGACCATTTTACCGATGATGGTATGATACCTTCGGGCGCGGTATTGCTCACGCCAAACCAATTGGTAAAAGCATATGGTAATAGTGAGCCTACTACGGCACCAATTCCGATAAAGAAACTCTGCATTGCAAATCCAAGTGTTCTTTGTTTTTCGGGTAGGTTGTCGCCAACAAAGGCGCGGAAAGGTTCCATTGAGATATTGATGGAAGAGTCCATAATCCACAATGTTCCGATGGCGATCCACAGCGTTGGAGAGTTGGGCATAATAATTAAGGCGATGGCGGAAAGAATAGCGCCTACGAGAAAGTAGGGTCTTCTTCGGCCTAATCTGGTCCAAGTACGATCGGAAAAATAACCGACAATAGGTTGGATAATCAATCCTGTTAATGGTGCCGCCAACCAATAGAGGCCGATTTTATCGACATCTGCACCGAGCGTGTCAAAAATTCTTGAAGTGTTTGCGTTCTGCAGGGCAAAACCGAATTGTATTCCGAGGAATCCGAAACTCATGTTCCAAATCTCCCAGAAACCTAATTTACGCTTTTCCATTATCGTAATTTATATATTAGTACGATAAGCGCTATGCTTATCAAAACTTACTTAATTTTCGAAGTAAAGTATAAGTTCTGATATCTGGCTGTAAATATATAATAATTTTCAATTCAAAATGATTGTGTAATAAATTAACATTTTGTAAATTGAAATTAAACTTTAAGGTAACCGCTGTTAATCAATGGTATAAGAGTACTACAACGATGGCGTAGATTCCCTGATGACGAGATGTGTTTCAATCACTTCGGTTTTGTAGTGTTCTTCTTCTTCCTCTTCCGACTCGAGTCTTTCGATAAGCATTTGTGCCGCTTTATTACCCATTTTGATGCCGTTTTGACTCACCGTTGTGATGCTTGGCGACGAATATTTGGATATGATTCCGTCAGTAAATCCAATGACGGAAATATCTTCCGGAACGCGAAAGTTGAGTTTTTTGGCGGCCTTGATTGCGGTCACGGCAAATAGTTCGTTTACGGCGAATACCGCATCGGGTTTATTTTTGGCGATCAGTGTTTCGATCTCTTCGTTGCAGTTATCAGTGTCTTCGATTTTAAGGATCAGATTTTCGTCAATCGCTATGTCGTTGTTTTTAAGCGCCTTGCGATAGCCTTCGGTACGTAATTTACCTACGCTCACATAGTCGACGGTTGTGATCATGGCGATTTTTTTGAACCCTTTTTTGATCAGGTCGCCTACCGCTTCAAATGCCGCAAGACTGTCATCGATGATGACTTTGTCGCATAGAATATCATTGGTAACGCGATCGAACATTACGACGGGCATACCCTGATTGATGACTTCGGTAATGTGATGGAAATCTCTTTTGAATTGGGTTTCTTTAGAGAGCGACATGATAAAGCCGTCGATGCTCCCATTGGCTAGCATTTCCATATTGATGACCTCTTTGTCGAAAGATTCATCTGAAAGTGTCACGATGACATTGTACCCTTTTTCGTTTGCCACATGCTCGATTCCGCTGATAACGGTGGCAAAAAAGTGGTGCACGATTTCAGGAATGATGATGCCGATGGTCTTGGTTTTTTTGTTCTTGAGACTCAGCGCAATAAGGTTTGGTTTGTAGTTGTATAATTTTGCAAATGCCTGTACTTTTTGTCTGGTATCTTCACTGATTTCTGGGCTGTCGCGCAAGGATTTCGATACGGTTGAAATGGATACATCCAATTCTTTGGCAATTTGCTTGAGAGTTACTTTTCTTTTCATGCGTAGTGGCTAAATACTAATTTCTGAATAAAGGTAATTTTTATTTTTGTTAATCGAAATTTTACCCTTAAAAATATGAGTATTCACGAAAGTTTTCAACACGAAAACGTTTTCGAGCCACAATTAACAAGGGTTGATTAGCATTGTTGGAATTTTTACTTAAATTTAACATTCGAAGTACAAGTATAAGCTCAAAAACACTAATTCTAACTTAAACAAAATGTATGAAAACAATTTACAAAAAGTTGTTATTTTTATTGCTGTTACTGCCCTTTAGTCTATTCGCACAGAGTACTTTGGAAGGCGTTGTGGTCGACAAGACTTCAAACCAACCATTGCCAGGTGTAAATGTTTTAATTCAAGGGACAAGTACCGGCACCCAAACTGATTTTGACGGGAAATTCAAAATAATGAATGTGAAGAAAGGCGATAAAGTTGTCTTCTCTTACATCGGCTATGCGAATTCGGTTATTAGTTACGACTCACAGCAAACCGTAAGGATAAATCTTATAGAAGAGGCCAATCAGTTGAGTGAAGTCGTTGTCCAGGTAGGATACGGAACGACGCGTAAAAAAGATGCAGTTGGTTCTGTAACGCTTGTTACTTCTAAAGATTTTAACAAGGGACCGGTAGTGTCAGCGGATCAATTGCTTACGGGAAAGGCCCCGGGAATTAGAATTACTTCAAACGGAGGGGCGCCTGATTCGGCTCCAAATATCAGGATTAGAGGAGGTTCTTCCTTAAGCAGCAGCAATGATCCGCTTATCGTGATAGACGGCGTTCCGATTGACAACACCAATCCGGCAGGGGTTTCTAACCCATTTTCGCTAATCAATCCAAACGACATCGAAAGTTTCTCTATCCTTAAAGATGCGTCTGCGACTGCAATTTACGGCTCAAGGGCTTCGAATGGTGTGATCATAATTACCACGAAAAAAGGAACTTCGGGTGCGCCACAATTCAACTATTCGTCTAGTACTTCAATCGGTTATATCACCGACACCAAAAAAATTCATATGATGGATGGGCCAAACTACACCAAATTTATCCAGGATTTTCATCCGGAGTTGACCCGTTACTTAGGAATCGACGATCCGGCTTTGCCTGGTGAAAATGTTGTTGGACAGGACAACCCACTTACGCCACAGGTAGAGGGAAGAATTCTTTCAAATACCGATTGGCAGGAAGCTATTTACAGAAATTCGGTTTCTTATGAACACAATTTAAGCGCAAGAGCGAATCTGTTGAAAGCAATTCCTTTTCGTCTTTCGATGGGTTACCTTAATACAGAAGGACTCGTAAAAACAAACGATTACGAGAGAATCTCAGGGTCGTTGAAATTGACGCCTATGTTATTAAAAGATCATTTAAAGATTGACGTAAATGCAAAAGTTTTGCGAGCAGAGAAAAATGCAATCGATGACGGTGGTGTTTTTGGAGGCGCATTAAATATGGATCCGACCAAACCGATTTACGGTGAAAGTCCGAACAATCGTTTTGGAGGATATTACCAAACTACAAAATTGGATGTGGCAACGGGTCGTTATAATATCGACGGGCAAACCAATCCATTGGCGATTCTTGAACAAAGAAGTCGTCCGGAATCGACAGAGAAATTATTGGGTAATATAGAGTTTGATTATAAATTGCACTTTTTCCCTGCGCTGAGAGCTGTTCTTAATTTGGGAATTGAGGCTTCAAGATCAAAAATGGAAGAATCGTTCAGCGATAATTCATTGCAGACTTACCGATTTGACCAAGCCGATACGGATCCGGATACCAATTACATTTTCAATCCGGGCGTTAACTATAGGGAAGACCAGACCATTACAAACAAGACGATGGATGCGTACATGGCCTATACCAAAATAATGAACGGGTTTGTCACTAAAATCGACGCGCAGGCTGGTTATTCTTACCAGAACTTTGTCAATGACGGTTACAAAGCTAAATTCAAGTACAATCCAACAACTGGAGCCAGAGAGGTCGATTTCGACAAACAAAACCCAAACAATAGGTATTACAACCTATCCAATTTGCAGTCTTTCTTCGGAAGAGCAAATATAGATTTGAAGAGTCGTTATTTGTTCTCATTTACTTTTAGGGCTGATGCGTCTTCATTCTTCTCCGACGAAAACAGATGGGGTTATTTCCCTGCAGCCGGTTTCGCGTGGAAAATTAACGAAGAGTCATTCCTTAAAGATTCTAAAACAATATCCGACCTTAAACTAAGATTGGGCTATGGTATCACCGGACAGCAAAACATATCCGGTACAGCGGGAAGTTTCTACCCTTACACGGCGATTTTCGCACCGGGTAACGCACAAAGCCAGTATCTGCCAGGAATCAATACGTATTCTGCAAAACCTTACGATTCTTCTTTAACGTGGGAAACTACTACTACTTATAATGTTGGGGTTGATTTTGCTTTTTTAAACAACCGTCTTTCGGGAGCGGTGGATGTTTACAGAAGAGTAACTGACGATCTTTTGGCTAAAGTACCTGGATTACCAGGGCAATCGCTGACCAACGAATTCGTAAAAAATATTGGTACGATGACCAACAAAGGGGCGGAATTCAACCTTGCCGTTAAAGTAATAGATACTGATAATTTTGGCTGGGAACTCAATGGAAATATCGCTTACAATATTGGAGAAGTTACTGATTTAAGAGGAATCTCATCTGTTTTGGCCGACGAATCTAGTTTGCCAAATGGAACAGGAGTTAAGATTGGACGTCATGTAGTAGGTGAACAGCCATATTCCGCCTGGGTATTTGAGCAGATTTATAATGCTGCAGGAAACCCAATCGAAGGTGCTTTCGTAGATAGAAATGGAGATGGACAGATTAGTAATGATGACCGTTACAATGTAGCGTTCAGGCCCAACTGGACTTTCGGTTTCGGGACGAGTGTTAACTATAAAAATCTGGATCTTACCGCAAGTTTCAGAGGACAAATAGGAGGTAAAGTTTACAACTCAAGAAACTTGGTTGCGGGTTATGTTGAAAGGGTAGTGCCGATTAATACCAACAGCCTGAGTAACATCGTTGCTGATGATATTCCGTTCACAAATATTTTGGGTGATATTCAATATTCTGATTATTTCCTCGAAGACGCCAGTTTCATTCGTTGTGAGAGCATTACACTAGGTTACAAATTTCCTGAGTTGCTAAAGAAAACTTCTGCAAGATTTTACGTGGCAGCTAACAATTTGTTTATCTTGACGAAATATTCAGGTCAAGATCCGGAAAACTTCAATGGAATTGACAATAATTTTTATCCAAGACCGACAGTTTATAGCTTTGGTGTAAGTGTAGATTTTTAAAAAAAAGAAATTATGAAAAATTACAAATTTAAAATAGTAGGTTTATCATTAGCTCTATTGTTTTTTAGCTCATGTGTCGATGACTTAAATACAGAGCCGAAAGTTGAGCTGTCACTAGAAAACCTGCTTAAGCAAGATCCGAACGCCGTTCAGGGATTGTTGTCAAAAATGTACGGAACCTTCGCACTAACAGGTCCCGATGGACCGGGAAGTTCTGATATCAGTGGGGCTGATAAAGGGGAAACAGGATTCTTAAGAGGAATCATCAACCTTCAAGACTTTACCGCCGATGACATGAAAAACCGTTGGGGGGATGACGGTCTCGACCAGTTGACCACAACATCAAACTGGGATGAGAATAATAAGTTCTTCAGGTATTTGTACGACAGGGTTTATTATACCGTTCCAAACAGCAGCAACATAATCCAGGCCTTGAAGAGTGTTGACGTGCCAAACAAGGAACAGTATATCGCCGAATTGCGTTTTATCAGATCATTAGCATACTACTACATGATCGATTGTTTCGGTAAGGGTGTCTTAGTAACTGAAAATGATTTGGGTTCTATTACTCCAAAAGCACAGGCTTCCAGACAGGAAATGTTCAATTATGTCGAAAGCGAACTATTGGCAATTGAGCCAACGATTCCTCAAACCAATACGTATGGAAGAGCGAACAAAGCAACCGTGAGAATGTTATTGGCAAAATTATACATCAATGCTGAGGTTTATACCGGTACGGCAAGATATGACGATGCAGCGACTTATGTCAATAGAGTGGTAGATGAAGGCGGCTATACTTTGGCGGCTGAATTCGAAAGCTTGTTCTCAGGAGACAACAATAATTCATCTGAAATTATTTTCCCATTGATCGCAGATTCTCAAGTAAGCCAAAGCTACGCAAATACTACTTATCTTGTAAACGGAAGCTTGAGCAGCGATACAATGACGTTATCAACTTATGGCGCTACGGAAGGCTGGGGCGGACACAGAGCAACAAAAGCTTGGTACGGATTGTTTGGCAACAGCGCTGCCGCTCTAGCTGCCTCATCAGATGTCCGTGCACATCAATTCTGGACCGAAGGGCACAACTATGAGATGACGAATTACAAAACTTGGGCTGACGGCTATCCGGCCATTAAATTCAAAAACACGAATTTTACCGGAACTTCTATTTCAACTTCTTTTTCAAATACAGATTTCCCACTTTACAGATTGGCTGACGCCTATTTAATGTATGCGGAATGTGCCTTACGTGGCGCCGCAGGAACCAATATGGCTCAGGCTTTCGATTATGTAACGGCTGTGAGAAATAGATCGAATGCCAATACAATCACGATGGGCGACTTAACACTCGATTTCATTTTGGATGAAAGAGGTAGAGAATTGAATTTTGAAGGACACAGAAGAACCGATCTTATTCGTTTCGGAAAATTTACGGGAGCAACTTATTTATGGCCATGGAAAGGTGGCGTAGCAACTGGAGCTTCAATTCCTGCGACTTACAATCTCTTTCCAATTCCATTGACAGCGAGACAGGCAAATCCTAACCTGACTCAAAATCCGGGATATAACTAATATAAAATTTGATAAATGAAAAATATTCTAAGAAAATCAATATTCTTATCGTTGTTGTTAGCAATGGTGGCTTGTGAGGATTCAGATAAAGATCCTGTTACAACGGCGAACGGCTTCGCATTGAACACGCCGGACACGGGCACCGATTATACGCTTACGCCGCAGAATGCCAATAACGATCTATTAACGCTAACCTGGGGCAAAAGTAACAACGGCCCGGCATCTGTTTCTGCTTACTCGATTGAGATTGCCGAAAGCGGAACCAATTTCGCCAATCCTATTGTCGCTAACGATATTGCCAATCCGATTGTAGGCCAGACCTATACATGGAAAGTAGGCTATTTCAACACGCTGCTCAACCAGATCGGATTCGGGCCATGTGAAAGCTTAAACGTTGATGTAAGGGTCAAATCAACTCTCGGACTGGTTCCAAATAAAGCGTTTATACAGTATTCAAGCATACTTACGCTCAATGTCACTCCTTATGCAACCGAGCTGCCGCTCATGGCCTTTTCATCGAGTGCAACCATTACTGATGCAACTCCAATAATGGCAGCATCAAGCTTGCTGACTAGCGATTATGAAGGCTATATGTGGCTGTCAGTGGGTTCGTATAAATTTTACAAGGCAAACAGTTGTAATTTATTCGACAATCCCGTTGTATTCGGTGATGATGGTTTAGGTTCTTTTAATACCCTTCAGGTGGACGGAGCAGGTTATGACGTATTGGTTGCGGGTTACTATCTTGTAAAAGCTGATTTATCTGCCATGACTTACTCCGTAAGACCCACTACCTGGAATCTTTTCGGTGCTGCGAAACCGTTTTTTGCCCAGGCCAACTCGGTTATGACCTATGATCAGGCTGCCCAAGTGTGGAAAATTACCATCACATTAAGCGAAGGATACGAGTTTAAATTCCGTTCCAACGCCAATACTTTTGTCTTGGGCGCATTTAAACCTGCGAGCATAAATACTCCAGAGTACGGAGGACCGGTTCTCACATACAATGGTCTTGATCTAAAAGTTCCTGGAAGCAGAGTTGTACCGCGCGTAAATAAAAGCTTTACCGTCACATTAGATCTGAAGCAACCGCGCAATTACAATTATACAATTACTGAAAATTTATAATACCAAATTAAATCGATGAATCAGGGGCTGTAAAAAACAGCCCTTTTTTCACATAATATTACCTAGCTATGAAAAAATATTTATTATTGAGCCTAACTTTTTTCTTGTGCACATTTCTAATGTCTGCACAGGTAACGATTACGCCGTCTACATTTAATGTTAACGAACCAATTACAATTACGGTTTCGTTTGCAAGCGCGACTTGTAATACAATGGGCGCAAATCCTGCTAAAGTTTACATGCACGCGGGAATCGGTAATGATGCCAACGCCTTCGGTTATTCCGTTGTAGGAAATTGGGGCGCCGACGATGAAGTGGGCGTCATGACAAACAATGGCAATGGCACTTGGAGCAAAACCATTACACCGAGTGTCTATTTTAATTTGAACGGTACCCAACAAGCCAACGCTTCAAAAATGGGAATGGTATTTCGCAATGCGGCAGGAAGCCAGACGCTTAAAAAACCCGCCAGTTGTGGTGACTTCATTTTTAATGTAGGTTACTTCCAGGCGACCTTAATTACACCAGCTTCTAATAGCAGTACTATTATCAGTTCAGGCGGAAGCCTTGCAATTTCGGCATCCAATACCAATGGTGCAGCAAATTATAATCTTAAAGCTAATGGTATAAGCATCAATACTGCTACAGGCTCATCTTACGCTTTCAACCATACGAATATTACTCAAAACCAGAATTATGAGCTTGAGATCACACAAGGGACTTCGGTGCAACTCAAGAAGTTTTCGGTTATCGTAAACCCAGGTGCTGTATCTCAAGCGTTGCCATCTAATACGCTCGTTGATGGTATTAACTATAACACTGGAGATCCCACAAAAGCGATATTGGTACTCGACGCGCCTTTGAAAGATTTTGTTTACGTTGCGGGAAGTTTTAACAATTGGCAACCCGGTACCGCTTATGCGATGAAGAAAGATCCGTCGTCTTCTAAATATTGGCTGGAATTGACCGGCTTGACATCAGGAATAAATTATACTTATCAATATTGGGTAGTAGATGCGACACCAATTGCGAATTCTCCGGCTTTGGTGAAAACCGCCGATCCCTATTCCACATTGGTATTGTCGCCTTTTGACGATCAGTATATTTCGCCGGCTTCTTACCCAAATATGCCTACTTATCCAAGTGGACAAGAGCGCGAAGTGACGGTATTGAAGACCGGACAAACGCCATACAACTGGCAGATTACGAATTTCACAAAACCTAAAAAAGAAGATCTAGTCGTTTATGAAGTATTGATCAGAGACTTCGATTCCGATAGAAATTACCAGGATTTGATCGACAAGATCGATTATTTTAAAAACCTTAAAGTAAACGCGATCGAGCTGATGCCGATAATGGAATTTGAAGGAAACGAAAGTTGGGGTTACAACACCGCCTTCCATTTGGCCTTAGATAAATTTTACGGAACATCGGATAAATTAAAAGAATTCGTCGACTTGTGCCATGCCAATGGAATCGCGGTCATCCTAGATGTTGCGCTCAACCATGCGTTTGGAAGAAACCCAATGAACAGAATGTGGATGAATGACCCGGATGGAGATGGATGGGGCGCGCCAAGTTCGGAATCGCCGTACTTCAATACAATCGCTACGCACAGTTATAGCGTTGGAAGCGATTTCAATCACCAACAATCGAGGACTAAAACTTACGTAAAACGAGTGATCGAGCATTGGATCGAGGAGTATAAAATTGATGGTTTCCGTTGGGATTTGACGAAAGGATTTACACAGAATTGCACCGGAAACGATGGGTGTACAAATTCCTACCAGCAAGACCGTGTCGATGTACTTAAAGAGTACGCTGATTACAGTTGGGCTCTAGATCCAAACCACTATGTTATTTTTGAACATTTAGGTGCTGACAACGAAGAAGCAGTTTGGGCGAACTACAGAATTGGTGAAACACCTAGTAAAGGTGTCATGATGTGGGGCGAGATGTTTACGGCCTACAAACAACTAGAACTCGGCTATCCCGCCAGCGCTGATATCTCAAGAATGGGGCATTTAGCACACGCAGGATTTACAGGAAAACGAGTGTTGGGTTATCCTGAAAGCCATGATAAAGACCGATTGATGTATGAAGGACTGACTTTTGGAAATCCGGCAGGAACCAATCCGCCTTTCAACAACCTGACCAATGCTTTGACAAGAATGTCTGCTATCGGTGCGGTTTCCATTTTAGTTCCGGGTCCGAAAATGATCTGGCATTTTGCCGAACTCGGAATGGATGTATCTATCTACACCTGTGATGACGGTTCTGTAAACAGTGAGGCAGATGCTACACCGGGCGATTGCAAACTGACGACAAAGCCGCAGCCACAATGGGCCGACAATTGGCTTTCCGATCCCGAGCGCGCTCAAGTTTATAATAACTGGTCAAGGTTTATTGCTTTGAAACAGACTGAGCCGGTTTTTGAAGGGAATTACGCCATTAGCCCTAACGGAACAAATCTCAAACAACGTATTTATGTGTTTGACAATACATTGCCTGCAGATCAAATCCAAAACGTCGTGATATTGGCGAACTTTTCAGTTTCTGCACTTCCCATTACACCTGATTTTCCATTTGCCGGAACCTGGTACAATTTAATGGATAATTCGACTTTCAATGTAACCAGTACGTCGAACCCGCTTACGATTGGTCCGGGTGAGTTTAGAGTTTATGGAAACAAACCAAGCACATTGAGTACGACAGGTTTTGTCGGGTCTGCTAGTATCGGACTTTATCCAAATCCAACAAATGAATATTTCGCAATTAACACCAATACCAAAACCGTTGAAATCTTTTCGGTAACCGGTCAATTGGTTAAAACTTTTAGCCAGCAGCAGAGCGGTTACCAATTTAATATCAGCGACCTTGCCAAAGGCGTTTTTATGGTAAAAGCGACAGATGGTAACAACGGTCAAAAAACCATGAAGTTGGTTAAGCAATAAAATTTTGAGTTAGTTAAATTTTATTATGATTAAGCCTTTCTTTACGGAAAGGCTTTTTCTTTTACCTCCGCAGATGACATTATTGTAAATTTGAAAAAGGCAGCTGTTATATCCAATAATCAAATTGTTGTAAGCTATGAAAATTGATTTGGGCATTTTCACAATTAAGGTGTCCGACGGTCCATGATTTGGAATCAGTTGATAAGGCTGATGCACGAAATTTACTAGGCAGAAAATACGAGGAAATTATAGGTGCTCTAAAATCTTATAAAACTTAGACGCTAAAAGTTTCCTTTTTACCTCTAGACTTTTACCTTTGTAAGTCGGAATAAAATCCACATACAATGAACAGAAACAGCAAAAGAAGAGAAGCCTTACTATATCACGCCAAACCCACGCCCGGAAAAATTCAAGTAGTTCCTACAAAGAAATACGCTACCCAACGGGATTTATCACTAGCTTATTCTCCCGGCGTTGCTGAGCCCTGTCTCGAAATTGCCAAAGATGTCAATAATGTTTATAAATATACAGCCAAAGGAAATCTCGTAGCCGTAATCACCAACGGAACCGCTGTACTTGGCCTTGGTGATATCGGTCCCGAAGCCTCCAAACCAGTCATGGAAGGAAAGGCGTTGCTCTTCAAGATTTTCGCAGATATCGATGTTTTCGATATTGAGATCGGAACCAAAGACATCGATGCGTTCATTGAAACTGTCAAAAATATTGCGCCCACTTTCGGAGGCATCAATCTCGAAGATATTAAAGCGCCAGAGTCATTCGAAATCGAAAGACGGCTTGTGGCCGAGCTCAATATTCCCGTGATGCACGATGATCAACACGGGACAGCAATTATTTCCTCTGCGGCCTTGCTCAATGCATTGGAACTCGCCGATAAAAAAATTGAAGATATAAAAATCGTCGTTTCCGGAGCAGGTTCGGCAGCATTGGCTTGTGCCAACTTATACGTAAGCCTAGGCGTGAGTCTGGACAACATTATCATGTTTGACAAAGATGGCGTACTCTCAACTGACCGGATTGATTTGTCGCCTTTACAACAAAAATATAGCAAAGGCAGAAAAGCGATCACTTTAGGTGAATCGTTGGTGGGTGCTGATGTTTTCCTCGGACTCTCAGCCGGAAATATCATGACGTCTGATATGTTGCTTGGCATGGCCGATAATCCGATTGTTTTTGCGATGGCCAATCCGATTCCTGAAATTGACTACAATGTCGCCATTGAAACGCGAAAAGACATCATCATGGCTACAGGCCGTTCGGATCATCCCAACCAAGTCAATAACGTTCTCGGTTTCCCATACATTTTCCGCGGCGCGCTTGATGTGCGTGCTACCAAAATTAATGAGGCTATGAAAATGGCAGCGGTCAAAGCGCTTGCTGCATTGGCCAAAGAATCGGTGCCCGAACAGGTAAACATTGCCTATGGCGAAACCAAGTTGGTTTTTGGAAGAGATTATATCATTCCGAAGCCTTTTGACCCGAGACTAATTACAATGGTTGCACCAGCTGTGGCTAGAGCTGCAATGGAATCGGGTGTTGCGTTACAACCAATTTTCGATTGGGAAAAATACGAAGAAGAACTCCTGGAGCGCCTCGGCTCGGATAATAAAATGGTGCGACTGCTTACAAACCGCGCGAAAACCGATCCCAAACGTGTAGTGTTTGCAGAAGCTGATCACCTTGACGTACTCAAAGCAGCACAAATCGTGCATGAAGAAGGAATTGGATTCCCGATTTTGCTAGGTAATCGCGAGGTTATATTAGAACTCAAGGAAGAGCTGGGCTTTGATACAGAAGTGCCGATTTACGATCCAAAGACCAAAGAAGAAGACGCCCGAAGGTTACATTATGCCGATATTTTTTGGAAGGCACGCCAAAGACGTGGAATTTCATTGCTTGACTCTCAAAAGTGGATGCGTGAGCGCAACTATTTCGCAGCGATGATGGTCAATGAAGGCGAAGCTGACGCGCTAGTAAGCGGTTTTTCGAGAAGTTATCCTTCAGTCGTCAAGCCGATGATGCAACTGATTGGCAAAGCGCCGGGAATTTCGCTGATTGCAACGACCAATATGATGATGACCAATCGCGGGCCGATGTTCTTGTCGGATACCGCGATCAATCCCAATCCAACTTCCGATGATTTGGCCAAAATCGCGCTAATGACTGCAAAGACGGTAAGAATGTTCGGAATGGAGCCGGTCATTGCGATGGTCTCGTTTTCAAATTTTGGTTCCTCCGCCGATCCGAGCGCGGGGAAAGTTCGAGAGGCGGTCGCGTATCTCCATAAATATTATCCCGACCTGACTGTCGATGGTGAAATCCAAGCCGATTTTGCATTGAACCCCGATATGCTTAAAGGCAAATTCCCCTTTTCAAAACTCGCGAGCAAAAAAGTCAATACGCTGATTTTTCCAAATTTGGAGTCGGCCAATATTACCTATAAAATGCTTAAAGAATTGTACAAAGTCGATTCAATCGGACCGATTATGCTCGGAATGGAAAAACCGGTACACATTTTCCAACTCGGTGCTAGCGTTGAAGAAATGGTCAACATGGCAGCGGTAGCCGTTGTCGACGCCCAGGAAAAACACAAGCGCCTTAAAAACCTCGACATCAAATTTTAGGAGTAAATTCGATGCACATACCGCAATTAAACTTTTTTGTTATATTTGGATTACTTTAACACAACATGATAGCACATTTGCAAGGGAAATTAGTAGAAAAAACACCAACCGATGTGGTCATAGACTGCGGTGGTGTCGGGTATCACGTTAACATTTCGCTGCACACTTTTTCGCTGCTTCCGAATTCAGATCAAATCAAGCTTTTCACCCATCTTCAAGTCAAAGAAGATGCGCACACTTTGTTCGGCTTTGCTGAAAAATCAGAGCGTGAACTATTCAAATTATTATTGTCGGTTTCCGGTATAGGCGCCGGTATTGCAAGGACAATGCTGTCTTCTCTTGAACCAAAACAGATAATTCACGCACTGGCTACTGGCGACCTGATGACTATCCAATCGATCAAAGGCATTGGTAGCAAAACGGCCCAGCGTGCAATTCTCGATCTCAAGGACAAAGTGTTAAAAGTCTACAATTTAGACGAAGTTTCAGCAGTAGCAAACAATACAAATAAGGATGAAGCGTTATCCGCTTTGGAAGTTCTCGGTTTTAACAAAAAATTGGCAGAGAAGGCTGTCGATAAAATCGTTCGTGAAACACCTGAGGCAAGCGTAGAATCCATCATCAAACAGGCTTTAAAAAATTTATAATACTTGAAAACATTTTACCCAAACAAAATTGATTCTATCATGAAAATTGCCGTTTTCACGCTGATTTTCAGTATTAGTTTTAGCGTTCAGGCCCAGGTTACAGAAGAGGAAGAAGATTCTGTAAAGACTGGATTTTCTACTGGAACCATTCAGCTCAGCAATCCTCCGAGCATTATTGAAGCATACACTTATGATCCGGTAACCAACCGTTATATCTATACTAATAAGGTAGATGAATTCAACATCAATTACCCGATTATACTTACACCCAAAGAATATGACGAACTTGTTTTACGCGAATCAATGCGTAAATATTTTAAGAAAAAGTCGGATGCGATCGATGGCAAGAAAGAAGGTGCAGAAGAGGGTAAGAAAGATTTATTGCCGCGTTATTATGTCAACTCCGGGTTTTTTGAATCGATCTTCGGGAGTAATAGTATCGATGTAAAGCCAACTGGATCAGTAGAGATTGACCTTGGCGTAAGGCATACCAAACAAGACAATCCTGCATTTTCACCAAGAAACCGCAAAAGCACCACTTTCGATTTTGACCAACGGATCAGTATGAGCCTTATGGGGAAAGTAGGTACGCGACTTCAGGTGACTGCCAATTACGACACCGAGTCGACGTTTGCATTTCAAAACCTGATCAAATTAGAATACACGCCAACCGAAGATGACATTATTCAGAAAATTGAAGTCGGAAACGTAAGCCTTCCACTCAACAGTTCGCTCATCCGCGGTGCGCAAAGTCTTTTCGGGGTAAAAGCGCAGTTGCAATTTGGAAGGACAACGGTAACAGGAGTTTTCTCGGAACAGAAATCACAAACTAAAACCGTTACGGCACAAGGGGGAGGAACTATTCAGGATTTCGAATTGTTCGCACTTGATTATGATGCTGACCGCCACTTTTTCATTTCGCAGTATTTTAGGAATAAATATGATGCTTCGTTGAAAAGATATCCTTTCATTGACAGCCGTGTTCAAATTACAAGAATGGAGGTTTGGATTACCAATCGGCAGAACCGCATCAATACAACCAATAATAATCTCCGGAATATCATAGCACTCCAGGATCTTGGTGAAGAACGTATTTCGGGATTGCCGGATAATCAAGTGGTCGTTACCACCAATTTGCCAGGCTTCTTTTTAAAGTCACCCGATGCGCCGGCTGATAACAAGAACAACAAATATGACCCGGGTCTTATCGCTACAAGCGCAGGTTACCTGAATTCGAATATTCGTGAAGTTGCGACTTCCAATGCGGGATTCAATGTGACGCCCGTCGAAGGACAGGATTATTCCAAGCTTGAAAATGCGCGGAAACTGAATTCAAATGAATATATCTTCAATGCACAACTCGGTTACCTTTCCTTGCAACAGCGTTTGGCAAACGATGAAGTTTTGGGTGTTGCCTATGAGTATACGATTGGAGACAAAGTTTATCAAGTCGGGGAATTTGGTAACGACGGTGTCGATGCCACGCAAGCGGGTCCGATAGATCCTATCACGGGTCAACCGCAAACCATTGTATCGCAAACATTGGTCGTGAAAATGCTGAAAAGTAATTTGACCAATGTGGAGACACCGATTTGGGATTTGATGATGAAGAACATTTACCAAATTCCTGGCGCTTATCAGCTCGAGCAGGAAGATTTTAGGTTCAACATCTTGTACACCGATCCATCTCCATTGAACTATATTTCACCGGTGCCCACACAAGCATTCCCACCAACGCCGGCTCCTGAAGACAGGCTGGCAGAAACCCCGTTATTGAAGGTGTTCAATGTTGACAGGCACAATTATAATAATGATCCGCAGGTTGG
>Ga0136636_10000026_pt1 | contig 50270 bp, 41 predicted proteins | sample AntDrymUQ8522106_2_FD_104653 | JGI IMG/M metagenome (GOLD analysis project Ga0136636, IMG submission 104653) | Polar desert sand microbial communities from Dry Valleys, Antarctica - metaG UQ852 (21.06) | ecosystem: Environmental > Terrestrial > Soil > Desert | place: Antarctica: Dry Valley... | reverse complement strand
TAAATCCCTTTAAAAACGGGGCTTCTTATGAAGGATTCACGAACAAAACACCTTTAAAACCAAATGAAAGTTTGAGCACAACTATGCTGTAGTTTAAAAAAATAGCTATCAAGATGCATATCGAGATTCGGTTTATGGAAAATTAGCACAATTTACCAAACCAAAAAAGGACCAATCCGTGAGAGCGATAACAAATTATTTTATGCGAATTGGTTGGCTGACAAGTCATTAAAAATCACATGTTGCAGCATTTTCCTACGTTTGGGAAATATAATATATAAATTTTTACTGCACTTAACTTTCTGTTTATCAGAAGTTTAAGTATAATAAAACAAAATAATAATTGTAAGAAAAGAAATATATAAATCGAATTTTAACGCACTTAAACGTATTTATATTACATTTGGTCGATGATTTAACCTAAAAATGCAAATTAAAATCAAATCCCCTTATGAAAACCATTACCTATCCTACTGCTAAAGCAACAAATGCAAAGTCCCAAAACCATTCCTTGGGTTACTTTCATCTAGTAACGATTGTTGTGGCACTCTTATTCTTTAGTCTTCACGACATGAGCGCACAAACTGCCTCAAGATTCAACGCCGTGTCAGTAAATGTGGCGCCTCAGGCCGAAGTAACCGCACTGATTGACAACAACCCAATCACCGTCAATACGTTTGATGTTTATTCGAAATATGGCCAGATCGTAGTGAGTTCCGCGCAGGTAATCGCATCGTTTACCGTTTCTAATATGACAGGAAGAGTGTTTTACAACTCGACGGTCATCAATACAACCGAGTTTAAAACCCCAACGCTAGATGTGCCACATCAAGTCTTGGCAGTTACGGTCACTTTTGCGAACCAATCGACAGCAACCAAAAAAGTACAATTGAATTAGTGAGATTTTGCCCCAAATCTTTAGAAACCCGTTGCAGCGATGCACGGGTTTTTTATTTGCTCAGCAGCACGCTAACGGCATTTCCGCCAAAACCAACCGAATTGACAAGGATGTTGCGTATGGGTTTTTTAATGGTTTGTGCTTCTGCGAATGGCACGCCTATGAATTCCTGATGTTGTAACATCAACACAGCCATTTCAATACTCAGCATTCCCGAGGCGCCGAAAGTATGCCCAATCTTCCATTTATTGGTGGTGAGCATCGGCAATTCGCTTCCAAAAACTTTTTGTATCGCTTTGTATTCGGTTAGATCTCCGGCTTTGGTGCCGGGCGCATGCATAACAATAACGTCAACTTCTGACAACGCAATATCGGCGAGCGCCATTTTCATCGACTTTTGAAAACAATTGGCTTCCGCCGAAATGGATGTGTTGTGTTCGAGGATTTCGGTCGCGTAACCAATTCCCGTTATATAGGCAAGCGCATTTTCCTGTTTCCCCGATTCCAGGCAGCAAACCGATGCGGCTTCGCCAAGAATCATTGTACTTTGCTTTTTGGAAAGGTCGAAGGCACGGCATGGAAAATCCTGTTTTTGCGTTGCGTAAATCTTTAGGGCCTGCATTTGCGCTATTGTAAAGTCGGTTAGAGGCGCTTCGCTTCCGCCAACGAGAAACTTGTTTGCCATTCCCGAACGCAGCCACGCCACGCCGTTTAGCAAGGCATGCAATGCCGTTGAACACGTAATGGAATGTGAAATTTCAGGTCCGTCGGTTTGCAGGTCATGCGCCACCCAAGACGATATATTGCCCAGCGTTGTTGTGGGAGAGGACAAGGTTTGCGCTTTGTCGGTTTGCAGAAATTCGAGATAGTGTTTTTCAAATAAATGGGTGGCACCGCGCGACGAACCCAAATTGATTCCGAATACGTCTTCCTTTTTCCAACCTGCGCGCAGAACGGCAAGCCGCGAGGCAGCCATTGCATACAGAACGGAGTCGTCGAGAGATTTGTATTTGGTATCTGATTTTCGCAATGTTGCAATCAATTCCCGCGAGTCATCATCGAGTGTAGCAACAAATGCCTGACGCGTACCAAATGGACGGATTCTAAAAAAATGTCGCGGACTGCGGTAATTTTCCCAAATTTTTAAAGGATCATGACCCAGCGGGGAAAGCGAGGCGATCGCGGTTATGGAAATGGTTTCAGGCAAAGTCTGGTGTCGTATTGAAGTTGTGCGCTACAGCCCTGATAGCAGCGGTATCCTTTTGTTGCATTTTTTCTGCAGCAAAAGATATAGCGTATAGCAGGAATAGCTGCAAAATTAAACTATTTCCAATGCCTTTTCAACAACATCATAGACTTTTTCGAGCTGGGCATCGGTAATGATGTATGGCGGTAAAATATAGACGATATTCCCTATAGGGCGCAAGATCACGCCGTTTTCAATAAAGAAATCATAGAGTTTGTTGCGCAGGTTGCCATAGTAACTCACCGCACTTTCGGTTTTGATTTCGAGTGCGAAGATCACGCCCAGCACCCGCGTGGTACTGACTTTCGGATGGTTTTGGATGCGTTGCTCAAAATCGCGATGGCGCCGATTGACGCGCAAAATGTTGTCCTGCATGGCATTGGTCGCGAGCACTTCAAGACTTGCCAATGCTGCCGCACAACCTGTTGGGTTTGCAGTAAATGTATGTCCGTGAAACAGCGCCTTGTTGATATCATCACTGTAAAACGCATCAAAGAGTTCTTGGGTGAAAGTAGTAATCGCCATCGGGATCGTTCCGCCGGTCAGCGCTTTGGAAAGGCAGATCATATCGGGTTGCAGTTGCAGATAATCGCAGGCGAATGTCTTTCCTGTTTTTCCGAAACCAGTCATGACTTCATCGGCAATGGTGAGTATGTTGTGATTGCGGCAAATCTGCAACAATTCATCTAAAGCAGCGGGCGCATACATCACCATTCCGGCGGCGCCTTGCACCAATGGTTCGAATATAAATCCTGCAACATTGTAATTGCCTATAGCCGCTCGCAATGCCTGAAAACTTATTTCCTCCTGCCCTTTTACGGGAACCGGAATGCGTATGACATCGATGAGCATGTTCTGAAAAGCCTGGGTGTACAATGAAATTCCGCTCGCTGCCATGGCCGCGAAAGTATCGCCGTGGAAAGCATTTTCGAAAGCGATGATCGTGGTTTTATTTACGCTATTGTTGTAATGAAATTGGAGTGCGACTTTGATCGCGATTTCCACGGCGGTCGAACCGTTATCTGAAAAGAATATTTTTTGCTGGTTGTTGGGCAGCATGGCGAGTAGTTTCTCGGCGAGCAGGACAGCGGGCTCGTGGGTAAATCCGCCGAACAGCACATGTTCTAAAGTGGTTAGCTGCCGATAAATGGCGTCGGCGATAAAACGGTTGCTATGCCCGAAGGGATTGACCCACCACGACGCGATGGCATCGATGTATTCTTTGTTGTGTTCATCCCAGAGCAGTGCGCCTTCGCCTTTGGTAATTGCGATTGGCGGCGCGGCGGTTTTGTGTTGTGTGTAGGGATGCCAGAGGTATTGTTTGTCTTTTTCGGTAAGGTTCATATTGTATTTAGGCTAACTGCAATAATTTTTCGCGGAAGGAATTGGCATATTCGGCAATAACATTCTGATCAAAATAGGGTTCTTGATCGATGCGGCCGATAGATTGAATTCCGGTTTTGCTAAGAATGATGCTTTCGGTAGATCGGTTTTCATCGCCACTAAAGATAACTCCCGCAACCTTAATCTTTCTGTTTTGCAATGCTTCCAGCGTAAGTAAGGTATGATTGATGCTGCCGAGGTAATGTCTGGAAACGACAATCACTTTATAATCGGGTTGGATTAAATCGGCTATGGTATCTGTATCATTGAGCGGGACAAAAATGCCACCCGCGCCTTCAATGACGAGATGGTTTTTGGTTTGCGGTTCTTTGATGTTTTTGATGTCGATTGTGATGCCGTCCAACTCTGCTGCGAGATGCGGACTTGCAGGTGTTTGCAACGCGTAACTGTTGGCGTGGATTTTTGTTTTGGAGTTACTCAGTAATTTCTGAATTTTATGGCTATCGGAATGGTCGAGATCGCCCGCTTGAATTGGTTTCCAATAATCGGCTTCGAGCGCTTCGGTGATGATGGCTGAGGCGATGGTTTTACCGACATCGGTCGAAATTCCAGTAATAAACAATTTCATATAGAGAAAATTTTTGCCTTACAAAAGTACCCAATTCAAAATGAAATATCGTTTGATCGGGTTGGATTCTTCGGAGATAAAAATGAAAAAGGCCCGTGAATTTCTCCACGAGCCTTTCAAATTATTTGGGTTCGGTTAGGCTTCTTTGAGCTTATCGAGCAGGCTTTTGATTTCCTTGGCATATTTTCCGTAGAACGTGTGCGTCCACCATTCGGTTGCTAGGGCGAATATAACCATACTGAGTACAAATCCCACCGCCATTTGTATCAAAACGGCTTGCGGGAAAATTCCCGTTTGGATCATTTCGATCATCGCACTTTTATTGGCACTGATCACAAACATTGCGATAAATATAAGAACGAACGGCATTAGTGAAAACGAAAAGGTCTTATACATCTCGATGTTGAGTCGGATATCAAAATATGTTTCATACAAGCTATCTTTAGTATTCGCGTTGTAATTCCGGATCCTATTATAAAACAGCAATAAGCGGATCAGATAGTACGCGCAAATCGACACGAACATTGCGTAACTTACATAATACCAGACATAGAAGGCTGGGTCGAAACGGTAAAGTTGTGGCAAAAAAGCGAGAAGGATGATCGAGACAATCTGATACACAAATTCATTCTGCAAATTCTTTTTGATTTTATCGAGCGGCAAACCTGCCGGTTTTAATTGGTCTAAAGTGGTGGGAACTTTTCCGCCATTTTCGGGGTCGTTGTTCCAAGCTGATTGTATTTCATTAAAATTCATATCCTTGTTTTTGTATTATTTCTTTGAGTTTGGTTTTGGCGCGGCTGAGCTTGACGCGGGCGTTGCCTTCTGAAATTCCGAGGTTACTCCCGATCTCAATATGAGAATAGCCTTCTAGATGATAGAACACCAGCGCCTTTTCAATCTTGTCGAGTTTGTGGAGCGCTTTGTAAAAATGGTCGATTTGCAGCTCTTGCAAACCGGAATCTTCATCGTGTTCACCGATATTGTTTGTTGTGATCTCGAATTTGTCGGGTTTTTTCTTTTCCTTTTTGAAAGACGCAATGGCGGTGTTCACGGCAACGCGGTACATCCAGGTTGAGAATTGACTGTCGCCGCGAAAACTGTCGTAGCTTTTCCACAGTTGGCATATCATTTCCTGAAACAAATCGTCTTGGTCGTCGCGATTGTCCATATACATTTTGGCGATCTTGTAGAGAATGCCCTTGTGGGTTTGAATGCGCGCGAGAAATTCTTGTTCTTTTCCTTTCAAGGTATTAGTCCATTACCGGTTTTACATTGTAGCCTGCTTTTTTCAATAAGCCGATTAATCCTTTGTTTCCTGGTAAATGTGCAGCGCCAACGGCGAAAAACGTGTTTTGCATTTTCATGAGTTTGGGCATTTGTTTCACCCAGTTTTCATTTCTGGAATCGATCATGACTTTCCGGGCGTTGGCATCCATGAATTTGGTGTCGGAAACCATCGCGTACAAATCGTTTAAATTCTCGGAATTGTACACTTTTACCATTTGTTCGAGATAGCTCGCATCGTAATATTGCAGCTGCTCAATCAATTTGGCATTGGTAAACGACTGGTCAAAAGCCGATAGCTGTTCGTGGATGTTCTCCAATCCTAAAATTTCCATTTGCTTACTGGCGGCCATTTGGGAAAATTCTACTTCAAACATCTTTGGCGGACAATTTAGCGCTTTGATGATCGCAATGCTCAAAATACTGACTAAGTTATAATTTTCAAACGAAGCAGCGCCCACGCCCACTTGCTTTTTTAAAAAATCGTCCAGCTGTTGGTACTCCGTTGGCGTGAGCGTTTTTGATAGCGGCATTTCTGACTGGACCATCTTTTGCATTTCCGCGAGTTCACTGGGATCGTCGAGATCCAATTCTAAAACCAGCTTTTGCGATTTTTCGAAGGCTTTTTTGGTTTTATCCGAAATATTAAAATCTTTCTCGCACATCATGTGCAACGTTCCGAAAAGGTACGAAGGCTTTGCCAATCCGTTTCCGGAGATTTCCCATAGAAGCGAATTGTAAGTGGGATTGATCTGGGCAGTTGCTGTAAAGCCCAATAAGAAGGTAATAATTGCGAATGTTGATTTGAACTTGTTTTTCATAATGATTGATTTTAATTGATGATTGAAACCATGCTTTACTTGATTACAGGAAGTAAGTGAAATTATATCTCAAACGTTACAAAGTTTTTAAGACAAATTTCAAAAAGCAGGTGAATCCTTTTAAATTACTTGTTAAGCCGTGTCCTTCGCAAATTTCTAAATCTTACTCCGCCAATATTTTTCAAGATAGACCACCAAAATTATTAAATTTGTTAGACAGGATAAAAACTACCATTATGCAAACAGCAAAAGTACCTTCATACATCAAAGCGGTTTATATTTCACTCTTGATTATCATCATCATCTTTTTTATGATCATGGCAAAGCCGATTTTGGTTCCGCTGCTGGTTTCGGGTTACATCGCCATGCTGATGACGTCATTTTGCAACCGATTGGAAAAGTTTAAAATTCCGCGATCCTTGAGCGCATTCATCGCCTTGCTGTTGTGTGCGGTCGTGCTTTCGGGATTGGTCTATTTCATAATTTGGCAGATACAAAATTTTACAACTGACCTTGAAACGGACCTCGAGGCCAATCTCAATAACCTCGCGCGAAAACTCAGTAAATCGATTATGGATTTCTCGGGCATCGATATCGGAATGAAATATGGCTTCAAGATGAAGGAAATCATCGCCTTCATTAATTCGGGCAATACCAATATGCGCGAGTTGTTGTTAAAAATGCTCGGCACTATTTCGCATATATTGCTGCTCCCTGTTTTTATATTTTTTCTGCTGATTTATCGCGATCATTTGGCAGTCTTCGTTACCAAGGTCTTTGCGAAAGAACGCAACAAAATCCTGCTTGAACATATCGTATCCATTCGTCGCATTGTTTTTTCCTATATAGTGGGCGCGGGAAAAGTGATGCTGATTTTAGGAGTTGTCAATACTTTGGTGCTTTTTGCGCTCGGAATTAAACATGCTATTTTCTTCGGAATGTTCGCCGGAATGCTTAATATCATTCCATATGTCGGTCCGTTTCTCGGCGCCATACTTCCATTTTTATTTGCGCTGCTCACCAAAGACAATTTGTTTTATCCGTTTGCGATTGTGATTGCCTTTACGCTGATTCAATTTATGGAAAGTAGCTGGCTGACACCCAAGATTACCGGTGCGAATGTCCACCTCAATGCTTTTGTAACTTTTCTGGGACTTTTGATAGGCGGTACGATTTGGGGAATCGTGGGTATGATCCTCATTATTCCTACGATCGCGATACTCAAAAAACTGTTTGAAATGAATCCGGCGACGGAACCGTATGCCTATTTATTCGGAGAAGAAAATCCGCGTTGGTTTTCCAAAAATTCTTAAAACAACAAACGTGACAATAGCGTCAAAACCTCGAGTATTTCGGTTTCCGTATTGTAACTATGAACGCAGAACCGCAATCTTTCCTGTCCTTGGGGAACCGTTGGCGACAGAATTGCTTTGACGTCGAAACCATTTTGCTGCAATTGAGATGCGATGTGCTTTACCTTTTCATTCCCGGGGATGATTGCACTTTGAATCGCCGATTTGCTGCGAACAAACAGTGGCTGAATCCCTAAGAGTTTTTTCTGCTGGTTAAAAAAGACGATGTTGCTGCGCAAATTTTGGAGTGCATCCTTTTCGGTTTCGAGATGCTGATATGCAGTCAATACTGTCGCGATAGAATGCGGCGGCAAGCCTGTCGTATAAATAAAACTACGTGCAAAATTGACGAGATATGCGTTAAGTTCGGCGCTTCCTAAAATCGCCGCTCCGTGGCAGCCGAGCCCTTTTCCAAAAGTAATGATGCGCGCAAAAACGCTGTCCTGCAATTGCAGCTGCTGGATCAGTCCTTCGCCTTGATCACCAAAAACACCCAACGCATGCGCTTCATCGACAACGAGATAACAGTCTGATTTGTGTGCAATAGCGGCAAGTTTTTCGAGTTCGGGCGCATCGCCATCCATTGAAAAAACCGATTCAGTGGCAATATAGATCGTCGCGTTTTCGGTTTTAAAGCGTTCGATGAGCCGTTGCAAATCTTCATAGTCGTTATGACTGAATTTATAGGATTTGGCATGGGAAAGCTGAATTCCGTCACGGATCGAGGCATGGCAGAGCTCATCGTAAATAATGAAATCGCCTTTTTGCGGGACGCAGCTAAAAAAACCGACATTGGCATCATAGCCTGAATTGAAAAGCAATGCGGCTTCCGAATGGTGAAAGCATGCGATATGGTTTTCGGTTTCCTCGTATAGCGGGTAATTCCCGGAAATCAGCCTTGAGCCGGTGGCGCCATTGACTTGCAAATTCCGATCGTTCAAAAGTTGGTGTGCCGAATTGAAAATACGTACCGATTTGGCGAAACCGATATAATCATTCGAAGAGAAATCGATGAGATTGTTAGGTGTAGACAATTGTCGCATTGCAGCATTTTGCAGCCTGCTGTCCATTTTTTGCCGCAATGATCCCGGAATTCTTTTCATGGTACAAAACTAAGTATCTTTTCGCGAATTCTTGGATTGCGTTTTTAATCCGGCAGTCGAATTTAACTTTATTTGGAAAAGTATGTTTAGCTTAAAACAAACCAACTGACTATATTTGGGGCAATAAACCACAAAACGATATTATGAAAAAAAACCTACTCCTTTGCATGGTTGTCTTTTTCAGCTTTTCAACAGCGTTCTCACAGTCGAAAAGTATCTGGACATCCATCAGTGAAAATGAATCGAGATCAGCAGTAAAGGTCAGCCGAAATGTTGTTCCCTCAACTTACAAATTGTTCAGTCTCGACTTACAGACGTTAAAAAATACGTTAGCCAGCGTACCCGTTAGGGGTGAATCTCACGGCCGTTCAAATATCATCATCGAATTGCCGAACGCCAACGGTCAGCTTGAGCACTTCCGTGTCGTTGAAACTCCTATTATGGAACCCGTACTAGCTGCAAAGTTTCCGATGATCAAATCATATGCGGCCCAAGGTGTTGAAGACCCGACAGCCATTGCACGATTTTCGGTGACGCAATTCGGCTTGCACAGCATGACGCTTTCGGCAACAAAGAGCACGGCATATATCGACCCTTATACCGTAGGAGAACAGCAATATATTGTTTACAATCGGGCTTCACTCGTAAGACCGCTAAACGATTTTGCATGTCTCATGGACGATGCAGTTGCATTAAAATCATTGGCAAATGACCGCAGGAGCAAGAATGGGAGACTCGATACCGATGATAAAAAACTAAGGACTTATCGATTGGCACAATCCTGTACCGCGGAATACGGAAATATCTTTGCCGGGACAGGAACAGATGCAGAAAAGAAAGCCAACATTCAGGCGCAGATGGCCATTACAATGACGCGTGTCAATGGCGTTTATGAAAATGACCTTGCTATAACGATGGTTTTTGTTGCAAATAACGATGCGGTCATTTATTTCGGGGCAACAAACAGCGACCCGTGGAGCGGCGAATATAATACCCAAACCGGGATTACAATTGATGCAAACATTGGTTTCAACAACTACGACATCGGTCATAATTTCAATACTTCAGGAGGAGGAAACGCGGGTTGCATCGGATGTGTTTGCAGTACCGATACCAATCCGAACGGAAATCACAAAGGAACCGGAATGACAGGACGAGGAAATCCTACCGGCGATGCTTTCGACATTGATTATGTCGCACATGAAATGGGGCACCAGTTTGGCGGTTTCCATAGCCAGAGCAGTTCCGGTTGCAGGTCGGGAAGTGGACTGACAGAAGTGGAACCCGGATCTGGCTCAACCATTATGAGTTATGCGGGGATTTGCTCGACCAATGTGCAAAGCAATAGCGATGCGTATTTCACTTATGTAAATATTCGTGATATCATGGAGAATGTCAAAACCGGAATCAGTTCTGCGTGCGCCCAAATAACCGATGTAGCGAATAATCCGCCGACCGCAGATGCCGGAAGCGATTATGTTATTCCAAAGTCAACGCCATTCATGCTCATCGGGATAGGTTTTGATCCTGACGGCGACACGATCACTTACAATTGGGAACAAAACGATCCTGAAAACCCAAATTCTTCTGCAGCGCCAAACCCCGCAAGGCTTGTTGGTCCGATGTACCGATCGTTGAATTCTTCATTATCTCCTACGCGTTTCATGCCAAACCTGGCTACTGTGTTGGCGGGCAATAGTTTTAATACATGGGAAGCAAACCCATCGGTGGGAAGAACGTTGAATTTCTCGCTTACGGTAAGAGATAACTACGCCGGAGCAGGACAAACAGCCGCCGACCTTATGAAAGTTACCGTTTCGGGAACGGCGGGACCATTTCTGATGACCGCACCGAATACCAACGTTTCCTGGGCAGCCGGAACCACCCAGGAGGTAAGCTGGAATGTGGCTGGAACTGATGCAAACGGTATCAATGCAAAATTTGTTGATATTTATCTGTCAACGAATAACGGGACTGATTTCAATACATTGTTGGCAAGCAGGGTTCCGAATGACGGTTCTGAGTTGGTCACGATTCCGAATTTTCCGGGCACGCAAAACAGGATTATGGTGAGAGGCTACAACAATATCTTTTACGATCTATCGAACACTAATTTTACCATAACAGCGCCGGAATCAACTTTTGCCATAGCTTTCACCGGTGTTGCGGGCGAGCAGAATAAAACGATTTGTACCGATTCAACGGTTTCTTATAATATTGGTTACGCCGCTCTCAACGGTTTTTCGGGCACAACTGATTTTACCGTCACGGGCAATCCTCCGGGCAGCACCGTGACTTTTACGCCAGCCTCTTTAAGCGCTACCGGCGTATCGGTAATGGAAATTACAACAACTGCAGCGACAGTGCCAGGATTTTATACACTTGCTGTAACCGGGACTTCAGGCATCACGACCAAGACGGCAAACTTTTATCTTGAATTGTTTGCATTAGATTTTGGATCAATGACACTGACTTCACCTACAAATCTTGCCGAAGGACAGGGCATTAGTGTGAATTTGACTTGGGCAACGAATGCCAATGCAAGCAGTTATACGGTCAACGTTTCAGACGATGCATTGTTCGCAAATACAATCAGTTTGGAAGACACCGAAAACACCAATTATCTGGTTTCGGGATTACTCGAAAACACGGTTTATTATTGGAGAGTCATCCCGCATAATATTTCATGCAGCGGCACTTATAGCGAAACGTTCCAATTCACGACCGGATCAGTAAACTGCAGCACTGCGGCTTCGACAAATGTGCCGGTGACGATTTCGGCATCGGGAACACCGACAATCAATTCGACGCAGACTGTTGCAAATGGTTCGATTATTTCGGATATGAACGTCACATTGAACCTCACGCATAGCTATATCGGCGAGGTCACGATCTCGGTTATTAGTCCGGCAGGAACGGAAGTACAATTGTTTTCCAACAGTTGCGGCAGTTCGAACAATATCATTGCGACTTTTGACGATTCGGGTACGACTGCAATTTGCGGAACCACTCCGGGTATAACAGGAACGGTCATACCATTGCAATCGCTGACTGCTTTTAATGGACAGACTGCAAATGGTTTGTGGACTATGAGAGTTAAGGATTCGGGCGCAGGTGACGGTGGCGCTTTAAATAATTGGAGTCTTACTATTTGTGGGGTTTTACCTTTGGCAACTGTGGATTATAAGTTGCAGGATTTTGTAATAGCACCGAATCCGAGTAATGGTTCGTTTAATATCCAGTTGCATGCCAACAATCCCGAAGCAATTCAGGTGCATATCAATGATATCAGAGGCCGCAAAATTTTTGATAAACATTATCCGAGCCAGTCACTCTTTAATGAAAACATTAGCTTGAATGTCGAATCAGGGATTTATCTGGTAACCGTTTCCAATGGAGAACGAAAAGAGACAAGAAAAATCGTGATTGAATAAATCGATTGTGATTTATAAAAAAAGCTTCCGTATGGAGGCTTTTTTTATGATGCTGTCTCTGAGCGGGTTTTTTCAATCCAGCGGGAATTTCCTTTTTCGGTGGCGTCAAGCAAATCGATAGTTAGCTTTTTGGCTACTTGCTCAGCAAGTTGAAATGCGGGCAGCTTTTCACTGAAGGCATACATTTTATAATGCTTGTTGCCTTTGTACCATAAGTTCACCTGATAATATTCTTTGGCATCGAGAAACACGGCTACATATTCAAGTTCGGGGACTTCTGTTCGTCTGTCTCTGGAAAAAGGGCCGACTGAAAACCGGGAGACCAACTTATTGGTATCACAATCGATCAACACCGCTTTAACAACAGAGAAGCTAATACCACCCGTCAAAAAAAATGTTGTCGCCTGAATTTTCTTTGGCAGTAGGCCGTATGTTGCGGGGCACCATCCGTATTCGTAAAATGCGAGGGCAACATCAAACAACACCGCGAGCATTCCTGTGTAGAAAACGGTTGCAACGAATCGCATCCACAATGGATTGTTCCCTGGTGATACAATAAGTTCACAGTCGGTGGCATTCATTCTTCAAAAATAAAAAAAGTGCCGACATAAACGCAGTTCAACCGTTTTATTTGCATCCAAACAGTTACCAATGGAATTTCTCTGTAAGAATTGCGAAACCGCTTTTGCACCGGCTTATAACTATTGCCCGGAATGCAGTCAAAAAACCACACTGCATCGATTGACTTTTCACGAGGTGATTCATGAGGCCGTGCACTATTTTACACATGCTGACAAGGGATTGTTTCAGTTGATCCGCGACCTTGTGCTTAAACGCGGATTGGTAGCGCGCGAATACATCGATGGTAAACGCAAGAAGTATTTTCCACCGCTCAACTTTTTCCTGCTGATCGCGGCAGTATTTGTTTTTGTATCAACGCTGAGGGAAAGTACGCAAAGCGTTGACGTACTCCAATCACATCCCGAACTCAACGAAATTAGCAATCCTATAGCAAAAGAGCATGCTGTTGGCGTGTATGAGCGCAAAGCCAATGTAAGCCATTTTATGACGAAGTATTCCAATTTGATGGCGATGTGTTCGCTGCCGCTTACGGCTTTGGTGTTTTGGGTTTTTTACAGAAAGGCTAAATATAATTATATCGAACATCTGGTCGCGGGCATGTATATGCTGGGATTCTGCATATTGGTTTATGCGCTGCTAATTATTCCTTTGTCGTATGCCTTTCATTTTGAAGGCAACCCAGCGGTGCTGATTTTTTTTCTTATACAGTTCGTCTACTTTGCAGTCTTTTATTACGGCTTTTTGAATAAGACTACAAAAAGGCCATTGGCGAAAGTATTGGCGGTGAGTTTGTGCAGTTTGATTGTCTGGATATTGATCTCGGGCTCGGTGGTGCAGTTTTACATCGTGTCGGGTTTTGGTGGATTGCTTGATTAATTAAAAATTATTGTAAAACCTTTCGACACAGCCCTAGCCCGGATGGGAAGCGGTATCCTTTTGCGGCGTTTACAAAGCAAAAGATAAAGCGGACAGCCGGAAACAGCTCCTGCCAAAAAACAAAAAAGCCCAGATAAATCGAGGCTTGTTTTTATAAAATGCAATTGTCTTAGTCGACTAGTACAATCACTTTGTTGTCATTCATTTCGATCGTTCCTGAATTGATGGCCAGCGTATAAGTCTTGTCATCTACTTTGGTAAACTTTGGCGCGGTTTCTTTGGTAAAATCAAACTTATCGGCTGCGATCTTTATAACTCCTTCTTTCAAAATGGAAACGATTGGGGCGTGGTGGTTCAGAATCTGGAAGCTTCCATCAACTCCGGGAAGTGTTACCGAGGTTACGGTTCCTGAGAATAATTTGGCTTCGGGTGATACTATTTCTAAAGTCATTTTTTTAAATTATTAAGCTTCTGCCAACATTTTTTCTCCGGCTTCGATAGCGTCTTCAATAGTTCCTTTAAGGTTGAAAGCCGCTTCTGGCAAGTGATCCAATTCTCCATCGATAATCATGTTGAAACCTTTGATGGTATCTTTGATATCAACCAAAACGCCTGGAATACCTGTAAACTGCTCAGCAACGTGGAATGGCTGAGACAAGAAACGTTGTACACGACGTGCTCTTGAAACCGAAAGTTTGTCGTCTTCAGACAATTCTTCGAGACCCAAGATCGCGATGATATCTTGCAATTGTTTGTATTTCTGAAGGATCTCTTTCACTCTTTGTGCACAATCGTAGTGTTCGTCACCCAAGATATGCGGCGTCAAAATCCTTGAAGTAGAATCGAGTGGATCTACCGCCGGATAAATTCCAAGCTCGGCAATTTTACGTGACAATACTGTTGTTGCATCTAAGTGAGCAAATGTTGTTGCTGGTGCTGGATCTGTTAAGTCATCCGCAGGAACGTAAACCGCCTGTACAGATGTGATAGATCCTTTATTTGTTGATGTGATACGCTCTTGCATCGCACCCATTTCAGTTGCTAATGTTGGTTGGTAACCTACTGCAGAAGGCATACGACCCAAAAGTGCAGAAACCTCGGAACCCGCTTGTGTAAAACGGAAGATGTTGTCTACGAAGAAAAGGACGTCTTTTCCTTGGTCGGAACCGGCTCCGTCACGGAAGTATTCAGCGATCGAAAGACCTGACAAGGCTACACGCGCACGTGCTCCAGGTGGCTCATTCATTTGTCCGAATACGAAAGTTGCTTTTGACTCTCTCATTCCAGGCTTGTCGACTTTAGACAAATCCCAGCCGCCTTCTTCCATAGAGTGCATGAAAGCGTCACCATATTTAATAATTCCTGACTCGAGCATCTCGCGAAGCAAGTCATTTCCCTCACGTGTTCTTTCCCCTACTCCTGCGAATACAGAAAGTCCACCGTGTCCTTTTGCAATATTGTTAATCAACTCCTGGATCAATACTGTTTTACCAACACCTGCACCACCGAAGAGACCGATTTTTCCTCCTTTTGCATAAGGCTCGATCAAGTCGATTACTTTGATACCTGTGAATAAAACTTCTGACGAAGTTGATAGGTCTTCGAATTTTGGTGCTTGTCTGTGGATCGACATTCCGTTCACACCTGTTTTTGGCAAATCTCCCAAACCGTCGATAGCGTCCCCGATTACGTTGAACAAACGACCGTAAACATCTGGACCGATTGGCATCATGATTGGATTTCCTGTACCGATTACCTCTGTGCCTCTACTCAAACCGTCGGTTGAATCCATTGAGATCGTACGAACCATGTTTTCACCGATGTGGGATTGTACTTCAAGCACCAGTAAGGTACCGTCTTTCTTAGTGATTTCTAACGAATCATAAATCTTTGGAAGTTCAACATCTTTACCATTGAACACCACGTCAACTACCGGACCGATGATTTGCGCAACTTTTCCTATTACTCTTGACATTACTTATGTATTTATTAAATAGCTATTTAGGTTTGAGAATTCGGAGGCAGAAAACACCTCTTTTTTCCGAGTGCAAAGATAATTTTTAAAATATAAAAATCAATAATTTTTTGATAAAAATATATTCGTTTTTTGCCCTATTATCCATAAGATTGGAATTTTTCGCGAAAATGTTTGCCTAATACCTCATATAAAAAAAGCCATCCGGATACGGATGGCTTTTCATTTATGGAACGAGAAGTTTAGTCGGTGATGACTTTTGGGAACATTGGATTGTATTTGCTAATATCAACCATTGGTAGTGTAGAACCGTAAGTTTCGTTAATTGCTTTCGAGAATACGTTGGCAATCAAAGCATAACCTCTAGCCGTTGGATGGACGCCATCAAGAGAAAATGCGGTTCCGAACACCAATGCGGATGTCAATGTGAAGTTATTGCTCGTGATTCCACCGTCTGCCAAATCGGACATCAGTTGGTTTGCATTCACGAAAGCAAGACCTTTGCTCGATGCGACTGCGGCAATCGTTGCGTTATAAGCATCCGTAGCTGTTCGCACCTCAACTACCTCATCTTTTGAAAGCACCCAGTTGTCTGCCAATGGAACTGAAGCGCCGTTAACAGCAGATGGATTTCCTCCAACCACAGTTCCGATAAAAGTACTTGAAGGCAATACCAGCAAATCTTCGGCAGTGGCCATCCTATAAGATGGCAAACCCAACGCACTTAAGTTGGTGAGGTAACTGTCAACAATAACGACCGCATTTTTTCCTTCGGCGAAAGTAACTGTACGTCGTGCTTTTTCATCGGCAGATATTAGTCCGGCGCCTTGTGCAACAGCTAAACCACCATTATATCCGGCATAGCCTGAATTGAGCGCACCAGCTTTTGCAGCGTCTAGTGGAAGTGGGTTGTAAGGAACCGTTGTAAAATAAGGAATAGTCGATACATAAGGAAGATTTGCCACAACACCTTTTGCACCTGTCTGCGTCAATTGATCGACGATCATCGAATAAGCTCCCGCGAACACTGTAGGATCGGTAATATCATTTGACCCATAAGTAGCCGGATTGAGGTTTCCCGTTTGGTTTACACCTATTCCGCCACTAGTAGCATAACTTAGGATGTCGTTGTTTCCGATCCATAAAGAGAAGAAAGTCGGATTTTGGCTTAATGCGTCACCCAATATCGTCGCGGTTGCAGACGAAGCGAAACGCGCAAAATACGGATTGGCAGCACCAGACGGAACGCCGGCAACATTTCCATAACCCGAGGCGAGCAAGTGGAAACTTTTAGCTCCTGGCACACCCATATTGTTGAATGGTCCTGATAATGGAACACCAATTTCATTCGTCGGCGGATAGTCTACCACAGAAAGTCTTTCGGGCCCTGCGCCATTAAAGAAAAGTCGGTTATCGGTAATTCGGTTACCACCAAGCAACAATCCGCCATAGTTGTCATTCATATATGGAATTCTAAAATCTCCGCCGCCGGCCAATTTAAACTGGTCAGAGAGAATTTTTGTCCATGAATTTTCTTGTCCTTTGATATATAAAGCGCCATCCATATATCCCGCTGTAAGCGAGTTTCCGAGGGCGACATAGTTCGAGAAGTCGGCAGAGCCAGCCGTTACGGGAACTGCAACAACCGGACTGTCTTTATCATCGTCATTGTTACATGCCGCAAAGGTTAACGAAACCAATAGCAGCCATTTGAAATTTTTTATCATAATTCTATTATTTTATTTTAAACTGATATTGATTACGGATTGATCGTCAATGAAGCGAACCATTGCTGGCCAATTCTACCTGCACCGATTACTTGTGTATAATCTTCACCGAAGAGATTGTTGCCTCCTATTTTGATCAACGATTTAAGTTTTGGCAAGGCGAAAGAAACCTGCGCATCGGCTACAGTATTTTCAGGAACTATGCCGTCAGCGAAAGACGATTGCCATAAATATTCGTCGCTCCATCTTACATTTACATTAAATCCTAATTGGAACGAACTTGTTTTAACGATCCTGTCGTTGCCGAACATTCCTTTTATACGATGTTTAGGCGTATTGAATCCTGGAATAAAATCAGGATCTTTTGCTTCGTCGTATTCAAATTGAGCATGGTTGTAGCTTGCGCCTAATTCAAAATCCTTATACACTTTTTTGGAAAGTCCGATTCCGAAACCCACAGAAGTTACCTGAGTTTTGGAATTTGAATAGACTTGGAATGTTCTCAAGTCGTTGTTGTTGATTGCGTCAACGGCTTCCTGCGTACCTACTGCCCCGTAAAGCGGCGTGTAAACCCTGGATTGGTTTAGGAAGTCGTTATAAATATTGTAATATCCATTGATATCAATCGACAAATTATTTTGCACCACCGAACGGTAACCCAACTCGATTGCTTGTACGCGCTCTGGTTTTACTAAGTTGATGGTGGCACGTTGCAATACTGCCGCATTGCCAGTCGCCCGATATTCTTTGACCGAAGGAATCGTGAACGAATTGTTGTAAGCCATAGTTCCTGACAGGGTAACTTGGGCTTGCTGTCCTGCGTCAATTCCGTTTTGGCTCACATCTCTAACTTCGGTATATCTTGCCAAGTTGTCGGGTGCTGAACCGATCAATGCATACGGACCTAAATCCAATCCGATATATTGATCCTGGGTTGTCGGGTTTCTGAAACCGGTTTGGTATGACACTCTGAAGTTATGTACTTTGGTTGCTCCTGCAGAATACACGAATGCCACTCTTGGAGAGAAGAAACCTTTAAAGTTTTCACTTTTGTCATAACGTACCGAGGCGGTTAATTTTAGTCTTTCTTCTTTGAGGAACTTTTTCACGAGTTGTGCATAAGCACCGTATTCGTCATATCTGATTGGACCATCAAAGTCTGTAAAGATCGTTCCTTCAGAATTCATTTCATACTGTCTGTAAGAACCTCCTGCCTGAACTTCGGCGAATTTAATTTCGTTTTTGAAATTGTAGTTGACATCACTATGATACAATTTAGAGTGATCGATAAATTTCGCACCAGTTTGAAGATTCGGATCGTCGATTACTGATGCCAACGCCTGATTGAACTCTGTTGTTCCCGGCATCAACATACCGCTGTTAGCCACCGACCTTGCAATAGCATGGGAAGCAGTTGTACTTTGCCCGGCCAATGTTGATTGAATATACGCGCCTGCATACTGTCCGAACCATGTGCTGTTGGGCTTCCATTTGTTATTGATCGCTAGTGCCGCAAAACGCATATCATAAGAATCACCCGCATTTTCATCGGTCATGTAGGCACGGAAAAAGAACCTGTCATTTTTGATTTCAAGTTTGTTTTGATTCATGTAGAAGTTTTTGAGGTAATACCTGTTTGCTCCTTGATATATGGTATTTCCTGTTCCGATTTTGCTTTGGAGGATGATTTCGAAATCATTTGCCCAAGGGCGAAAGTGCAACGAGAAATCGGCTTTTACATTCTTGATTTTATTATCGCTCAAGTCTTGTTCGCGGTAACCAGTTCTGCTTACATTATAATCAGGTAAAAGGTTTACGGCACTTGCAGGAATCAATCCCATATTGGCAAGTGCTGTTCCTACGCCTTTTAAGTTTGTCGAAGCCTCGTCTCCATAAATATTGAGTCCGTCGTAATTATAATTCCTTGTATGTCCAATGGCATCCGGATTGGCTAGAACACCTGCATCCTCCACATTTCTGTCATCAGCTGCAATCCACTCGGTCGCTCTAAGAAAAGCAAAGTTGGCTTTTGCGGCGAAATGTTTTGAAAATGCATGGGCTACTCTAATTCCGGCATCCCAGTAGTCATTCGTTCCCGCTACATCCTGAGTCGTTTGTCCGTATTTAATATAGGTGCTTATCCCTTGGCTGGTAAAAGGGTTCTTGCTGTTCATAAATAAAATACCGTTGAACGCATTGGCTCCATATAGCGCCGAAGATGCGCCTGGCAGCAATTCAACGTTTGCCACATCGAGTTCGGAGATACCGATCAGGTTTCCAAGAACGAAATTGAGCGCGGGAGAAGAATTGTCCATTCCGTCAACCAATTGCATAAAACGGGTATTGGCAACGGTAGAAAAACCGCGGGTGTTTATCGACTTAAATGACAAACTGCTCGTATTAAAATGTACCTCTTTAAGATTTTCCAAACCATCATAATAAGAGGCGGCGGTTGTGGCTTTGATTTGTTGCAAGTTCATCCTCTCGATGGTTACAGGCGACTGGATCACGCGTTCCGGAGTTCTTGAAGCGGAAACCACAATTTCATTGAGTTTGGTTTCCTGATCGCTGAGTTTAAAGCGTACCTGCTGACTACTTGATGTGTACTCTAATTGCTGAGAGCCGTATCCTAACGTAGTTACCTCGACGGTAAAAGGCGGCGTTTTCGTGGTGGAGAAAGTGAAATTACCGTCAATATCGGTAGTAGCTCCTTCGGATCCTCCAATTATTCGGATATTGGCACCCGGTATGGGCTGATTGTTATTGTCGGTAACCGAACCGGCAACGACATTTTGCGCATACGTAATACCGTAGCAAAACAGCGACAAAATAAATAAGTACATTTTCATTGGGTTAAAATTTTGTGGGTTTAGGAAGCCAAAATACAAATATTTTTGACATTACTAAGAAAAGCACTCATAAATTTCATAATTGTTAAAAAATCGCAGTATTAGTGTTTATATGGCATCAGCGTATTTCTTTAAACTTTCTTTAACATATAAGATTGATGGCTCCACAAAATATTATGCGCACATACAAAACGTACAAAAAAATGAATTAATCGTATAATAGTGAGCAAAAAAAAGCGGGAATCAATCCCGCTTTATCAACAATATAAAATATTATCTATTCAACTGTTACTGACTTCGCCAAATTTCGTGGCTGATCGACATTACATCCTCGCATTACAGCGATATGATAAGACAATAACTGTAATGGAATCGTCGTCAATAACGGTGACAACGCGTCGGTCGTATCAGGAATTTCGATTACATAATCCGCTAAATCGCGCACCTGAGTATCTCCTTTGGTGACGACAGCAATGATTTTTCCGCTACGTGATTTGATTTCCTGAATATTGCTCACTACCTTATCGTAATGTCCTTGTCTAGGTGCGATCACAACAACTGGCATCTGCTCATCGATGAGTGCAATCGGTCCGTGCTTCATTTCTGCGGCAGGATAGCCTTCTGCATGGATATATGAAATCTCTTTTAGCTTCAATGCTCCTTCAAGCGCCACCGGGAAATTGTATCCGCGGCCGAGGTAAAGGCAGTTGGGCGCATCTTTAAATTTGGCTGCAATTTCTTTGGCTTTATCATTGGTCCCCAAAGCTTCGAGCACTTTCTCGGGCATGAGCTCGAGTTCCTGCAGATAGCGGTGGAAATCTGATGTGGAAAGCGTTCCTTTGGCTTTTGCCAATCGCAAAGCAATCATCGTTAGTACCGTAATTTGTGTTGTAAATGCTTTGGTAGATGCCACACCGATCTCAGGTCCGGCGTGTGTGTAAGCACCTGCGTGCGTTTCTCTTGAAATAGACGATCCAACCACGTTACATACCCCAAAAACAAAAGCACCGTTTTCTTTGGCAAGTTTGATTGCTGCGAGTGTATCAGCGGTTTCCCCAGATTGCGAAATAGCAATGACCACGTCGTTTTTATTAATGATCGGATTTCTATATCGGAATTCGGAAGCATATTCAACCTCCACCGGAATACGCGCAAATTCCTCTATAATATATTCCGCAACAAGTCCGGCGTGCCATGAAGTACCACAAGCTACAATCAGGATACGGTCGGCATTGAGAAATTTCTCAAGATTATCTTCCACTCCGGCCATTTGAATAATACCTTCATTGGCGTGCAGCCTTCCGCGGTACGTGTCTTTAATAACGTTTGGCTGCTCATAAATCTCTTTGAGCATGAAATGGTCGTATCCGCCTTTTTCGATTTGTTCGAGGTTCATTTGCAATTCCTGAACATAAGGATCTACCAAAGAGTCATCTTTGATTTTTCTAATTTTCAAAGGCTTATTAAGTCTTACGATTGCCATTTCCTCATCTTCCAAGTAGATAGCATTTGAGGTATATTCGATAAATGGCGAAGCATCTGAAGCAATGAAAAACTCATCTTTGCCAACGCCAATTGCCAACGGACTACCTAGGCGCGCAACTACGATTTCATCGGGTTTTTGTTTGTCGAAAACGCAAATGGCATACGCTCCAATTACTTGGTTCAATGCTACTTGTACCGCTTTTCCCAATTTGAGGTTGTCTTTTTTCTGGACTTCCTCAATAAGGTTTACGAGCACTTCAGTGTCGGTATCCGAATGAAAAACATAACCTCTTTTGATGAGTTCCTTTTTAAGTGGCTCATAGTTTTCTATAATTCCGTTATGGATAATAGCAAGATTTCCTGAATTTGAAATATGAGGGTGCGAATTCACGTCATTGGGAACACCGTGCGTAGCCCAGCGGGTGTGACCCATTCCGATAACGCCTTTGGTCACATTTTCAGCTGCAGACCTTTCCTCTAAATCAGAAACCTTTCCTTTGGTTTTGGAAACTTTTAGTTCTCCATCATAAAGCATGATACCGGCGCTATCATAACCGCGGTATTCTAATCTCTTTAAACCTTTTATTATTATAGGATATGCTTCGCGATACCCTATATATCCGACAATTCCACACATATTTAGTTTTGTTTAGGTTTCGTAAAATAAATTTCAAACTTAGGCCTATTTACATAATCCGCATCGCCTACCGGAATATCACTTCCAAAAAGGATCGTTCCCAACGGATGAATCGCCGACATTATCGGAACGGTCTTTAACTTCCCTGCCAATTGCGGCGTTTTTACCCTTGTATTTGCAACATTATTGATGTCTTCGGTAACAACCAAGCCGAGACGCACATTGGTCGAATCCAATCTAATCATTTGGAATACATGTTTGGTAATCCTGATTTTATACTGAATTCCCCTATCATTGTCATCTTCTTGGATAATGCCGCTATACAGCAATTTATTGAGTTTCGGCGATTTGGTACTCGTCGTATAGTCGAGACTGTAATCTGCCAACGTCTTTCTGTTGTTCAAATCGTAAAGGTAAAGTCGGAGTGGCTCATAGGCTTTATCAGGAGCACCCATATCCATTGCTTCTTTGTCTATCGTAAAAGTCAGCGTGGCATCATTAATCAAAAGATTGCTGTTTCTAAGTTCATCCAATTGCGCTTGCGAATTAAACAAATCGATTACAGCCATTGAATGACCACCGCCGCCTTTAATAAATAATTTTTTAGGATCTGGGGCAACGTTTCTAGGAGCCTGATTGATCAAACTTACCGTATTTCCGGCTAAATTTAAGACGATTCTTTTAGTGCTCCGGTGGGGATTTGGGTTGGCCGCAGTAGGCGCTGTGTCAAATTCCTTATAGGTAATTACTATTTTGCCGCCTTTGAAGTTAATCATGCCCAAGTTCCCGCGCGAGCCCGCGTTTTGCTCTACCTTAAAATACAATCCTCGGAAATAATCCTTGAAAACATTATTGTTGACTAGTTTTCCTGCGGGTGCGTGAAATATTTTAGTATTGAAGTACGCTTTATTAAGGTTAACTCTTAACGCAGCATTTCTTGTAACTGACGTCGTTGAATCGGATTTTTTATAGATTTCCACATTCTCTGTGTCACTAAAAACAAACTGGTCATTTTCAGCAGGAGTTGCCGTGTCATCGTTTAGCCACTGGCCTTTCACCGCATTAAAGTCGGGATCTTGGTCTGAAAAATAAGATTGTGTCAACTGATCGGCAGGGTTTACATCGCGAATAAAATATCCTGACTCATACACCCGCAAAGAAAACGGCTCACGTGGTTTTGGTCCGTATATCGAATCCAAAGAATAAGTCCCCGGTGTAGTTGTAGTGCCATTGGTCGTCGCGGTCGTAAGCGTTTTGCTGAAGTAAGGAATCGTCATTACCACACTTTGAATATCAGGAACCAAATCTAAGTTAAATGTCGGATTTATCGTTGCTAATTGCAGTTGGGTAGCAAAATTTGCATGCGTTAAACCATAAACCGGATTGTTATAAACGCCTAAAGGATTTACAGGAAGATTCGTAGTTTCAACTGCGCCCAACTCAATATTAGTGGTTCGCACAGGGTATTCCATTTTCTCGAGCTCAAAGTTGTCAATGCCAACAATATCGGTTCCAAGAACATTAAAGTCGTTATCACAAGAGGCAAAAAAAACGACTGCAAGGACGAATAATAAGTGTTTTATAAATGAATTCTTATTCATATTTGTTTTTAAAAAATTAGGGATTTTAGCAACTACAGAAGCTCGCTTTTATAAAAATTGGTGTAGAGTTCTGCGAATTTATCTTTCGGCGTGAAAGGTAAAAAAGGTTTCCCCGATGATTCTATATATTTTGTTAAACTTGCCGAGAGGTTGTCAGACGCTATAATTACTGCATCAGAGTGCATTACCGAAGCTTTAATAATGTTCTCATAATTTGGCGCAGCGAGGTCGGCTATTGCGTCCTCGGGGATACCATCAAACTTCACTTTGTTGATCATTTCGATATCGAGATTGCCTTCGAAAGATTGCGCATAAACAGATGTAACAATTTTGGTATGGGCAAACAAAGCCTCATTTTTGTAATAGTGCTTCATATAAACCGGCAGCATCGAAGCCATCCAACCATGAACGTGGATGATATCGGGAACCCAATTGAGTTTCTTTACGGTTTCGACCACACCTTTGGCAAAAAAGATTGCCCTTTCGTCATTGTCTGGATATAAAACACCTTCTTCATCTGTGAATGTCGCCTTTCTTTTAAAATACTCATCGTTGTCAATAAAGTAAACTTGAATACGCTCTTTCGGAATCGATGCGACTTTGATAATCAGCGGCATGTCGAGGTCATTTACGACTAAATTCATCCCCGACAAGCGGATGACCTCATGCAACTGATGCCGTCTCTCATTAATATTTCCGTATCTGGGCATGAAAATCCTGATTTGTCCACCCTGATCATTGATCATTTTCGGAACATCATAAGACATCAAAGAAACCTCATTTTCAGCCAGATAAGGCACAACCTCAGATGATACGTACAATATCCTCTTATCCTCCATATGGTATTTTACTTTATTTATTGTCAATAAAAAACACGCAAAATTACAAAATTTTACGCGTTTATTAACTAAAATCTTAAGTTTGCATCTTATTTCAAACGAATACATGGATATTTTCGATAATCAGTCTGATTTAACCGCTCACTTACATCGTATTGCCACAACGGGAACAACACTTGGATTTGTCCCCACGATGGGAGCATTGCACCAAGGGCATTTGTCATTATTGGAGAAATCTAATAAAAACAATACTTTTTCGGTCATCAGCATTTTTGTCAACCCGACGCAATTCAATAACGCCGAAGATCTCGCGAAATATCCCCGGACTTTAGAAAAAGACATAGAGAAAATTCGAACCGTCTCCGATAAAATCCTCATTTTCGCGCCTTCAGTCAAGGATATTTACGATGCGAAAACCGTTTCCCAACAATTCGATTTTGACGGTCTCGAAAATATGATGGAAGGGCGATTTCGTCCGGGTCACTTTAACGGCGTTGGCACCATTGTCAAACGTCTTTTTGAAATTGTAAAACCCAGCAACGCCTACTTTGGAGAAAAAGATTTCCAGCAATTGCAAATTGTGCGAAAAATGGTCGAGAAGCACAATATACCCGTCAACATTATTGGTTGCCCAATTTTCAGGGAAGCTAACGGACTCGCGATGAGTTCACGCAATGAACGCCTCAACACCGCCGAAAGAAGTGAAGCGGCAGTGATCTACAAAACTTTACGATCGGTCAAAACCAAATTTACCAACGAAAGTGCTAAGCAAATTACAGAATGGGTTTCAAGCGTTTTTCAAAATACGCCGGGTTTCGAGTTAGAATATTTCGAAATTGCCGATGAAGCCACTTTACAGCCAACGGACTACAGAGCGATAGACAGAAAATACCGCGCGTTTATTGCTGTATTTGTTAATAAAATCAGATTGATTGACACGATTTCATTAAATTAATTTTACCTTTGCGCTATGCAAATCCAAGTTGTAAAATCCAAAATTCACCGCGTTAAAGTTACGGGCGCCGACCTGAATTATATCGGTAGCATTACCATCGATGAAGCACTCATGGAAGCCTCCAACATTATAGAAGGTGAAAAAGTCGCCATCGTTAATATCAACAATGGCGAACGGCTCGAAACCTATGCGATTAAAGGCGGAAGAAATACTGGAATAATTACCCTAAATGGCCCGGCTGCCCGAAAAGTACAAAAAGGCGACATCATCATTATCATCGCTTATGGTATTCTTGATATTGAAGCTGCAAAAAAATTCAAACCCTCGATCGTTTTTCCAAATGAAAACGACAACTCCCTGACATAATTCTTGAAGCAGCAAATCAGCAAATGGCTCTCCATACTACTTCCGATTTTCGTTGGAATTTTTCTGATTGTTTATACCTATCAAAAGTTTACACCACAACAGATTGACGAAATCCGCGGTTATTTCAAAAATGCCGATTACTCTTATATTTATCTTGGATTGTTTATAGCCTTTCTAGGGAATGCTTCGCGGGCATACCGCTGGAAATTTGTTTTGGAACACATGGGTTATAAGACGTCATTCTACAACAATTTCATGGCGGTCAGTATTGGCTACCTGCTCAATTTATCAGTTCCAAAATCAGGGGAGATTTCACGCGCAGTGATTCTTAAAAAATATGAAGATGTCCCTTTTGATAAAGGCTTCGGAACTATTGTAGCCGAGCGCATCATTGATTTGGTGGTTTTGCTATGCTTTATGCTTGTGGCTGTTTTGTTGCAGTTCCGAATCGTAAAATCTTTCATTCTTGATAAAATTCCGATGCAGAAACTATTGCTGTTTGCCGCCGCTTGTACCGTTGTCGGAATCGTTTTGTTATCGGTCTACTTCTATTCGAAACTGCCTTGGATATTATCACTCAAACAGAAAATCGCCGGACTTAAAGAAGGCGTGTTGAGCATTATCCACATGAAGAAAAAACTCGAATATTTCTTGCATACTGCTTTTATCTGGTTATCGTATTTGCTCATGTTTTACATCACGCTTTTTGTAATCCCCGAAACCAGTTCTATTTCGATAGGTGCTGTTATTACCGCCTTTGTTGTCGGGAGTATCGCTATTGCCTTTACCAACAGTGGTTTCGGCGCGTACCCGTTCCTGATTTCAAAAATACTTTTGGTCTATTCAATTTCTGAGACAGCGGGAAATGCTTTTGGTTGGATAGTCTGGACCTCTCAAATGTTTTTAGTAGTGGTGTTGGGCGTCCTGTCCTTTTTATTACTGCCTGTATTTAATCGAAGCAAATAATTTCTTACCTTGCTTGTCTGTTTACAGCATTCAATAACCAACCACAAAAACCACATGAAAAAATTACTCTTACTGCTGGCATTGTTATGCTCGGTAGGTATGTATTGCCAGAAGATCGTGACACAGGTATCTTCGCCGCGACTCAACGAAAACCGCGAAATTACTGTAGGTCTGCCTCCATCTTACGATAAAAATCCGAATCAACGATATCCACTGCTCGTCTTGCTTGACGGCGATTACCTATTTGATCCATTCCAAGGCGCACTCAATTATGGTGCATATTGGCAAGATTTGCCCGAAGTGATAATCGTAGGGATCAGTCAAAATAAAAATGATGAGCGTCAGGTAGATTGCGCCGTCGACCCAACAACTGGTTTACCCGCAGAATCAGGCGAAAAGTTTTTCGAATTCATTAGTATGGGAGTTATTCCCTACATGCAGCAGAAATACCGTGTCTCGCCACTCAAGATTGTAGCCGGACATGACACGACTGCCGGTTTTTTGAACTTCTATTTGTATAAGGAAAAGCCATTGTTTGATGGCTATATTTCGTTGAGTCCCGATTTGGCCCAGGGAATGGAACAAAACATTCCCGATCGCCTCGCCGCAATCGAGCAGCCAATCTTTTACTATCAATCGACTGCTGATGGCGACTTGAAAAAGATGCAACAACGAATCCGGGATTTGGATACGGGCGCACGCAAAGTCAAAAAAGCATCGCTCAATTATCGTTTCGATGAGTTTAAGGGCGCGACTCATTATTCTCTGGTTTTACATTCCATCCCCAACGCCTTATATCAATTTTTCTCGAGTTACCAACCGATTTCGCCTATGGAGTTCAACGAAAAAATTGTTACGTTGCCCTCGGGGTTTGTAGATTATTTGGTCAACAAATACGACATCATGGAAAAATCGCTACATATAAAAATGCCTATACGAATTAATGATTTTAAAGCAATTGAAGCGGCTATCCTTAAAAACAAAGCGTATAACGAATTTGACAAATTGGCCGATCTGGCACGGAAAAGTTATCCGAAATCCATGCTCGCCGACTATCAAATGGGAATGATGTATGAAAAAACAGGTGAAATAAAAAGGGCAGTGAAAGCTTATCAGAATGCCTATCAGAAGGACGAAATTGGCGATTTAACCAAAGACTTGATGCTCGATAAGGCTGACGAACTTAAAAACCAGTAGTAGGGCATGTCGAAAGTAAAAACTTCTTTTTTTTGCCAAAATTGTGGTGCCCAATATTCGAAATGGCAAGGCCAATGCAACTCCTGCAAAGAATGGAATACCATTGCTGAAGAAATCATCCAAAAGGAGGACAAAACAGCTTCTTGGCGAACGCCCACATCGGAAGCCAAAAAAACAGCACGACCGTTAAAAATCAATGAAATCGATTCGGTACCCGAAATCAGAATGGACACTCGTGATGGCGAACTAAACCGCGTCTTGGGTGGCGGTATCGTTCCAGGTTCGCTGATTCTTTTGGGAGGCGAACCAGGTATCGGCAAGAGTACGCTATTGCTACAAATTTCGCTGAAGTTGCCTTACAAGACCTTATACGTCTCGGGAGAGGAAAGCCAAAAGCAAATCAAGATGCGCGCCGAAAGAATCACGCCCAACAGTGACAATTGTTATATTCTGACCGAAACCAAAACACAGAACATTTTTCGCCAAATTCAGGAAATTGAACCCGAAATCATTATCATCGACTCCATTCAAACCTTGCACACCGAATATATTGAAGCATCTCCCGGAAGCATTTCACAAATTCGGGAAACCACAGCCGAACTGATTAAATTTGCGAAAGAGACTAATATTCCCGTAATTCTCATTGGCCACATCACCAAAGATGGGAACATCGCCGGGCCCAAAATCCTCGAGCACATGGTCGACACCGTGTTGCAATTCGAAGGCGACCGCAATCACGTTTATCGCATCCTGCGTTCGCTCAAGAATCGATTTGGCTCGACCGCCGAACTCGGAATTTACGAAATGCTGGGTAGCGGACTTCGCGAAGTGTCGAACCCCTCAGAGATACTAATTTCGCATCATGATGCAACCTTGTCGGGAACAGCCATTGCGACAACACTCGAAGGCATGCGCCCACTGATGATCGAAATTCAGGCATTGGTCAGCACTGCGGTGTATGGAACGCCGCAAAGAAGCACGACAGGATATAATGCTAAAAGGCTCAACATGATCCTTGCGGTTCTGGAAAAACGAGCCGGATTCCGATTAGGAACCAAAGACGTTTTTCTCAATATTACCGGCGGAATTTCAATCGATGATCCCGCAATTGACCTTGCGGTTGTTGCAGCAATTTTGTCATCAAATGAAGATATTGCGATTGAAGAAGGATTCTGTTTTGCGGGAGAAGTCGGACTTTCGGGCGAAATTCGTCCCGTAAACCGTGTCGACCAGCGCATACAGGAAGCTGAAAAGTTGGGTTTCTCAACAATTTTTGTTTCCAAATACAATAAGATTTCGCTAAAAAACACGTTTATCAAGATACGGCTTGTTTCAAAAATTGAAGATGTGGCGAGCGAACTTTTTGGGTAGTAAAATATACACTATGAAAAAATCATACTTTTTATTTTTCGGATTGCTGTTTGTCTTTTCGGCTTGTGGTGATGCTAGTTCTTATCATAAAATGCACACCGATTTTGTGGATAATCGCTGGGATCCGACAATCAAAAAAGAATTTGATTTCACCATAACCGACGATGCGCCATACGATATAAAGTTGGATTTCAGCCATGTTTACGACTATCAGTTTGACAGCGTGCCAATTACCATTTCCATTACAAATCCCGATGGAAGCCAGGAAAATCTTCCAATAAACCTTTTGATCAAAGACCAATCTGGGGAACAACTCGCCGACTGTATCGGCGATGTCTGCGACTTGCGCTCACCGATAAAAAGCGGAGTAAAACTTGCAAAAGGCAATTATCACGTAACGTTTTCGCAAACTTTTGAAGGTCCATATCTTCCAAATGTACTTGGGGTCGGACTAGTCGTAAAACATTCAAAATAACCCGCCGTGAGAAGTAAAAAGAAAAAAACCGCTACACATAAAATACTGCTGGGCGCTAAAATACTTGGCCTTCTCGTCCTTCTGTTGATTGCCATGGTTTTTCTTTTCCGTGAAACGTTGCTACAAAAGGCGATCGTCAAAGTTTCACAAAAAATGGAGAGCGATTACAATTGTAATTTTACGATCAAAAAAGCCAAATTCGAAGGTCTTACAGGTGTAGCGCTTGATGATGTGGCACTCGTTCCCAAGAATGCCGATACATTGTTCCGAATCCAAACCATCAAAACCAAAGTCAATTTCTGGCAGCTGCTTACGGGAAGTGTTCAACTTGGCAGCCTCGAGGCCAAAAATGGTTTTATGCAGCTGGTGCGAAATGAAAACGGACGCAACTTCGATGCATTCATAACAAAGAAAAAAATCGATACGATCGACACGGGCGAAAAACCAAATTATGCCAACCTGGCCTACCGAACGCTTACCAGAGCGCTCAATTTGATTCCCACCGACATGCATTTGGAGAATTTGACTTTGCGAATGAACGACATGGGTAAAAAAGCAACGCTGCGACTTAACAAACTTGAATTGGTCGACAAGCAAATGGAAAGTTCCATTCAAGTACAAACCAACACTTTTACGCAACGTTGGAAAATAAAGGGAATTGCAGATCCAAGGAACAAACAAACCGATCTTCGCTTTTTTAATATCGATACCGGGAAAATTAAAGTGCCCTATTTCGACGAACGCTACAACCTGAAAGCCAGCTTCGACTCCATCCGTTTGAACGTGGCGAACATCGAGATGAGTGGCGGTGAATTGCACGTGGACGGTTTTACGTCGATTGCCAATTTTACCGTCAATAATCCGAAAATTGCACGCAAAGATGTCGTCATAAAAAATGCGCGATTCGATTACAATTTGCTATTTGGTGAAAATTTTATTGCAATCGATAGCAGTTCCATCGCACAACTTAACAGTATTAAGTTCAATCCTTATGTGTCGTACAACAATGCGACCGACAAGATTTATACGCTCAAGATCGACATCCCTAAAATGAAGGCGCAGGATTTTATCAACTCGCTTCCAAATGGTTTGTTTACGAATTTTGAAGGAATGGAAGCCACCGGGAATTTTGATTACCACCTCGACTTCAGGTACAATAAAAACAAACCCAACGGCGTGGTTTTCAACAGCAAGCTCAATAAAGAAAACCTCCGGATAATAAAGTACGGAGCGGCCAACCTCAGCAAACTTAATGGAGAATTCATGTACCACGCCATTATTGACGATGTGCCCCAGCGCGGAATATATGTCGGGAACCGCAATCCTGATTATACGCCCTTAAGCCAAATGTCCCCTTATTTGCGGAAATCGGTACTGACGACAGAAGATCCCTCGTTCTTTTCACACAAAGGTTTTATCAACGAGGCGTTCAAACAATCGATCGTCAAAAACATCAAAACACGGAAATTTGCACGCGGCGGCAGTACGATCAGCATGCAGCTTATTAAAAATGCGTTCCTAACCCGCGAAAAAACACTGTCACGCAAGCTCGAAGAAATTCTGTTGGTTTATATCATGGAAAACAATCGCATCGTGAGTAAAGAACGTATGCTTGAAGTGTATTTCAACATTATAGAATGGGGACCCAATATTTACGGAATCGGGGAAGCTTCCCGTTTCTATTTCCAGAAACATCCTTCAGAACTCACGCTCAACGAATGCCTTTTCTTGGCCAATATCGTTCCGAGTCCGCGGCGTTTTATGTCCCAATTCAATGCAGAAGGCAATCTTAAACCTTACGCTGCCCAACGCGATGCTCGTGTGCGCAATATGATGTTACGTCGCGGAACAGTATCTTCGTCAGATACGATTTACCAACTACCAATTCTAATTACTGGAAAGGCGCGCTCCTACATTCGCAGCATAGCCGAACGCAAGGCTGAAGTCGATTCGACTTCTATTGATGAATTTAATTTTTAAGGCTTGAAAACGACTGCTTTTAAAGGGTTAGATTTCGTAGTTAATTGAAAATTAAAGCCTCATTATTTTCCAAGGCTTTTGATTATATTTACATTCGCTAATTATAAATTCAAAGCTATGAGATCAATTTTTACTTTTTTTGTGACGCTCGTTTCGTTCTATTCCTATGCTCAAACGATCGGAATACAAACAGTTGCCTCAGGCTTTTCTGAGCCGGTTGAGATTACACACCCACTTGAAGACGCACGGTTATTTGTCGTTCAGCAAGGTGGCGCCATCAAGATTTTAAATCCGAACGGAACAGTCAATGCAACCAATTTCCTGACAATTCCATCGGGTATGCTTTCTTCGGGAAATGAACAAGGTCTATTAGGGCTCGCATTCCATCCAAATTATGCGACAAACGGATTCTTTTATATTAATTACACTAATCCTTCTGGAACTACTGTCGTAGCGCGTTATTCCGTTTCAGCTAATCCCGACATCGCCAATACTGTCGGAACTACGATCCTAACTGTTGTGCAACCTTTTTCGAACCACAACGGAGGAACACTTCGTTTTGGTCCTGATGGCTATTTGTATATCGGAATGGGTGATGGTGGAAGCGGTGGCGATCCCGGCAATAGAGCGCAAAATATCAATGAGAATTTAGGTAAAATGCTTCGCATAGATGTTGACTCGGCTTCGCCTTATGGCATTCCTTCTGGAAATCCGTACGTCGGCGTGAACGGAAATGATGAAATTTGGGCCGTGGGCCTGCGCAATCCGTGGAAGTTTTCCTTCAACAGACTCAATGGCGACTTATGGATTGCCGATGTTGGTCAAGGTTTGATTGAGGAAATTAACGTGGTAAACCCAACGTTGGTAAACGCTAATTACGGCTGGAAATGTTATGAGGGAAATAACGTATATACTGCCGGCTGCGCGGTGCCAGCGACTACCTATACTTTTCCGGTGGCGACCTACGGACATACTGGTGGCGCATGCTCGGTGACGGGTGGCTACTTTTATACCGGACCCATTGCCACACTCTCCGGAAAATATTTTTTCGCTGACTATTGCAGTAACCGCATCGGCTATATTCCCGCTGAGGGCGGAGCTATTACTTGGTCAAATGCTTTTTCAGGGCAAAATTTCACCACTTTTGGCGAGGATATTAACGGCGTCTTGTATGTTGCCGGCGGCACATCTGGTGTCGTATCACGGATTGTCGACACTTCTCTAGCCACGCAAAATTTCAGCAAATCAACTGTGCAACTCTATCCAAATCCGGCATCTTCAGAAGTATTTATCAAATCTGAAAACATGAGTTTTCCCGCTTCGGTATCTATTTTCGATATTACAGGGAAATTATTGCTAAGCGAATCACTGTCATCTGAACACAACGCAATTGCGACAGGAAGTTTACAAAGCGGCATTTACCTGCTAACGGTAAAAGATAACTCTGGCGCCGATTTTAACACCAAGCTAACCATCGAATAGTCTTGATGAAATGCCGCACTTCCTAAGAAAGTAAGAGGAGTGTTTTGATACAAAAAATTTTAAAGCATCCCGAAAGTAAATACTCTCGGGATTTTTTAGCTGCTGAGTTTCAAATTTTCTGAATACAATTTCAATTTATTATATTTATAAACTTAAATACTGCGAATCAACGTCAATCAAGTACAGCAACAACTCTGTACTATAGGGTTCCAGCCGATAATCCGTATGTCGGAATCTCTGGTATTGACGAAATTTGGGCGGTCGGACTTAGAAATCCGTGGAAGTTTTCATTCAACCGCATCAATGGAGATATGTGGATCGCCGATGTTGGAGAAAATACCGAAGAAGAAATTAATAAGGTCAGCGCGACTGCTGCAGGATTAAATTATGGATGGAATTGTTATGAAGGCAATACGCAAACCACGACAAATTGCGCACCCGATCCCGACTTTACTTTTCCGATAGCTTCGTATTATTCCAATACGGGAGGCTTCTGTTCAATCACTGGCGGGTATGCTTATACCGGAACGCTGTATCGGGCTTTTACCGGCAACTATTTTTTCGCCGATCTATGTACGGATAGAATTAGCTACATCAGTGAGTTGGGCGGCGCTATCACCTGGTCCGCGCCTTTTACGTTCGTTGAAGGAATTTCGTGCTTTGGAGAGGATCGAAATGGCGAGCTATATGCCGGAGGATACTATGGTTCCGTTTATAAAATTATCGACATATCGTTAAATACTAAATCATTTGATAAGCCGAAATTACTACTATATCCCAATCCGGCCGTGGCTCAAGTTTCCCTCAAAGCAGATCCTATTGGCTTCCCTGTTATTGCAAAAATTGTCGACATCAGCGGAAAATTACTGTTGGATCAGCAATTGGAAAGCGGCACCCATGCGATTGCGACAGGTGCACTACAACGTGGAATTTACATGGTTGTGGTCACCGACAAAAATGGTGCTGTATTCAATTCTAAACTGGTAATTGAATAAAATTGTTACGGTGCAGGATCCGGAATTTGGCTGTGTACTTTTTCGATTTCCTTTAAAACGCTATCCGGCAAAGTCATGTTGATACTTTCAATATTCGTTTTAAGCTGGGTCAAATCGGTCGCTCCAATAATGGTACTCGTTACAAACGGAGATTGGTGTACAAATGCCAAGGCCAAGTCTGCTACCGACATTTCGTGTTGGTCGGCAATATCGATATATTTTTTAATCGCTTCTTTTGTGCGCTCCGAGTTGTACCGGGTGAAATTTGGAAACTGATTCAACCGTGATTCAGGTGTTGCAATTCCTGTGAGATATTTCCCTGTTAATGATCCGAAACCCAATGGCGAATACGCGAGTAATCCAACATTTTCCCTGTGGCAGACTTCAGCAAGGTTGTGTTCGAACATGCGATTCACGAGTGAATAAGCATTCTGTATCGTAATCGTTTTGGGGAAACTAAACTTTTTGCTCTCCTCCAAAAACCGCATCAAACCCCATGGCGTTTCATTAGAAACCCCGATATGACGAATTTTTCCCGCAGCAATGAGTTGTTGCATTGTATGAAGAATGCTGTGAAAATTGTCCTGCCAATGATCTTCCTGAATTGTATAACCGCGCTGTCCAAAAAAATTCACTTTGCGCTCCGGCCAGTGGAATTGGTACAGATCAATATAATCGGTTTGCAATCGTTGCAGACTTTTCTCCACTGAAAGTAGGATGCTTTCTTTTGAAAAGTCAAGATTTTTACGGACGTAGCCCATGTTCCGATTGGGTCCCGCAATTTTTGTCGCGAGAACCATGTCTTGTCTGGATCCCGACGTCTTAAACCAATTTCCAATAAATTTCTCGGTACTCCCGTAAGTGGATTCGCGGGCTGCAATTGGATACATTTCTGCTGTATCGACAAAATTAACCCCTTGTTCTACGGCATAGTCAAGTTGCGCATGGGCTTCGGATTGGGTGTTTTGTTCACCGAAAGTCATTGTGCCAAGACAAATTTTACTAATCTTAATGTCAGTGTTTGGGAGCGTGGTATATTTCATTATTCTTTATTAAAAAAAGGCACAATCACCAAAGTAACAAACTCTGATTTTTGTGCCTTCTCACATTCTGATTCTTGGTTACAATTCGTTCAACATCTTTGAAATCTCGTCGAGTTTCGGAGTCAAGATGATTTCGATTCTTCTGTTTTTCGCTTTACCTTCAGGACTTGAGTTGCTCATCAACGGCGCAAACTCACTTCTTCCTGCTGCTGTAAGATTTTGTTTGTTGATACTTTTATTTTCAGCTAAAATGGAAACAATCGCAGTCGCCCTTTTCGTTGAAAGATCCCAGTTGTCTGCAATAGGTCCGGAGCCGCCATAAGCATCATCATCGGTGTGGCCTTCAATAAGTACCGAAATATCGGGGTTGGCTCCGAGTACTTTTCCCACTTCTACCACGGCGCGTCGTCCTTCGGTGCCTACAGCCCAACTTCCAGAACTAAAAAGCAATTTGTTTTCCATCGAAACATATACTTTTCCGTTTTTCTGCTGAACGGTAAGGCCTTTTCCTTCAAAGCTATTGAGCGCCTTAGAAAGTGTTTCCTTTAGTTTTTTCATGCTCGCATCTTTCGAAGCCATCAGCCCTTCTAGTTCGGCAAGGCGTTGTGAATTGGTTTGCAAGTCGCCCTTAAGCTTGTCGAATTTGGCCTGCTCAGCTGAGAGCGCTTTTTGCTTGGCTTCCAACTGCGCTAGCAAATCGCGGTTTTTGTCCATATTAGACTTAAGGGCGTCGTCGCTATTTTTCTCCAAGGCCGTATACGACGATTGTAGGGTCTTGAAATTTTTGTCGGCGGCGGTGTAATCTGAATGCAATTTGTCGCGATCGGCTTTGGTTTTCGCAAGCTCTTCTCTGAGCGATGCATAGGCCATGTCAAGATCGGCTTTGGTTTTGGCGCAATCTTCACTTTCGTCCTGGAGTTTGCGGTTTTCCTTTTTGAGATCGGCGAACTTGTTTTCGAGGTCGGTGTAGACTTTTTTAGACACGCAAGAAGCGGTCAGTGCCAATAAAACTACAGCAAGGGAAATTTTTCTGATCATTTTAATTTTTTTTATATTGAGGTTAAGTATGCTCATTTTGTACTATGCTGCCTAGCCCTGATAGCAGTGAAAATCCTTTTTCAAGTTGGCCTGTAGCACAGCGTAAGGACGAATTGAAAAAGATTGCAATGCATAGCAGGTTCCCGGCTTCTAATGCTGCGCCAATATGACCGCAAGCTTCGTTTCAATTTCTACGAGCGTCGGACAATGGTCAGAATGTTTGGCTTCGGGTAAAATAACCGCCCGTTTGATCCGGTCTTTCAACGGTTCGCTTACCAGACAATAATCGATCCGCCAGCCTTTGTTATTTCCCCGCGCTCCGGCGCGATAACTCCACCAAGTGTAATGGTGCGGATCCTTGTTGAGATGGCGGAAACTGTCAATAAACCCGGCAGTGATAAAGCCGTTGAGCCAGTTGCGCTCTTGGGGCAAAAATCCCGAAACGGTCTTGTTTCGAACCGGATCATGGATGTCGATCGCTTCGTGACAAATGTTGTAATCGCCACAAATGACGAGATTCGGAATCGTCTTCCGCAATTGGGATATATAATGCTGGAAATCGTCCATGTACATAAACTTATGGTCGAGTCGTGCCATATTGGTTCCCGATGGTAGGTATAAACTCATCACCGACAGGTCGTCGAAATCGACGCGAATGTTGCGTCCTTCGAAATCCATGTGCGGGATCTCGGTCCCATAAACCACATTGTTCGGTTTTATCTTCGACAGGATGGCGACGCCGCTGTACCCTTTTTTCGTCGCAGGAAACCAGAAATGATATGGGTAACCGGCGAGTTCAAAATCGAGCAACGGAATTTGTTCTGGCGTAGCTTTGATTTCCTGCAGACAGATGACATCGGGGTTGGCCTGCTGCAACCAAGGGATAAAACCTTTGGAAATGGCGGCGCGTATTCCGTTGACATTATAAGAAATAATCTTCATTTTTGAGGTTCGGATTTCGTGGTTCAAAAGTACTAAAAAAGTACAAAGTATAATCAACAAAACTTAAAGAAAATGGACTTTTTTGCTATCTTTGTTGACCTTCAATAAACAAAAAATACATGGGTTTAGTAACCGCCAAAGAAGTTGCCAAGGCAATAAACGCAGACAAATACGGAGTTTTCGGAACTATTGCGGGTTGGTTATTGATGAAAACGCTAAAGATCTCTACACTCAACAAAATATATGACCGCAACAAGCACCTCAAGGATGTTGAATTTCTAAATGCAATCCTTGACGAATTCCAGATCAATTTTGAAATACCTGAAGAAGATCTTAAGAGACTTCCCAAAGAAGGCGCTTATATTACGATTTCAAATCATCCGCTTGGCGGGATAGACGGAATTCTGTTGCTCAAATTGATGCTCGAAAGGGAGCCCAATTTCAAAATCATCGCGAATTTTCTTTTGCACCGTATCGAGCCGCTGAAGCCGTATATCATGCCCGTGAATCCTTTTGAAAACCATAAAGACGCCAAATCGAGCGTTGTGGGAATTAAGGAAACGTTGCGCCACCTCAGCGACGGAAAGCCTTTGGGCATGTTTCCCGCAGGTGAGGTTTCCACTTATAAAGACGGCAAGCTCGTTGTGGATAAAGATTGGGAAGAAGGTGCGATAAAAGTAATCCGAAAGGCACAGGTTCCGGTGGTGCCGATTTATTTCCATGCACAGAACAGCCGTTTGTTTTATGTGCTGTCGAAACTCAATCCGACCTTGCGAACGGCAAAACTACCTTCCGAATTATTGACTCAGAAAGACCGATTGATTAAAGTCCGCATTGGAAAACCAATTCCCGTAAGCGAGCAGAATGAGCATGAAACTATTGAAGACTATTCGGAGTTTTTACGCAAAAAGACTTATATGCTGGCCAATCCGTTTGAAAAGGAAAACAAGCTTTTGACCACGCCAACCCTCAAATTACCAAAAAATCCGAAGAAAATCGCCTCAGCGGGAAGCCAGGAAAACATGATTGCCGAAGTGCTCGCGCTGCGAAAAAGCGACAGCCGTTTGCTACAGAGCAAAAACTACGCGGTCTTTTTTACCGAGCCCAACAAGATTCCGCATATACTGCATGAGATTGGGCGATTGCGTGAAATTACTTTCCGCGAAGTTGGTGAAGGGACGAATGAGTCGCTTGACCTTGACAAATTCGACAAATATTACCACCATATGTTTTTGTGGGACGACGCCACCAACCAAATTGCGGGTGCTTACCGTATGGGACTAGGTTCTGAGATTTTTCCGAAACATGGCATCAACGGCTTTTACCTGCAGGAACTGTTTCGTTTCGAGCCTGAGCTTTTCGACATGATGCAGAAATCGATCGAAATGGGGCGCGCGTTCATTACGAAAGAATATCAGCAGAAACCCATGCCGCTGTTCCTGCTTTGGAAAGGTATCGTTCACACGACGTTGCGTTATCCTGAGCACAAATTCCTTATTGGCGGTGTGAGTATCAGCAATCAGTTTTCTGATTTTTCAAAATCGCTGATGATCGAATTCATGAAATCGCATTATTACGATCCTTATGTCGCGCAATATGTACATCCGAAAAAGGAATACAAGGTAAAACTCAAGGATGCCGATAAAGATTTTATTTTTGACGAAGCCGAATCTGACCTCAATAAATTCGACAAGCTTATCGACGAACTCGAGCCGGGGATTTTGCGCCTTCCTGTGTTGATCAAAAAATACATCAAGCAGAATGCGCGCGTGATCGCCTTTAATGTCGATCCGCTGTTTAATAATGCCGTAGATGGATTGATGTATATCCGCATTGCCGATATTCCCGAAAGCACGATGAAACCCGTTATGGAAGAATTCCAGGCCGAACTCGAACGCAAGCTCGCAGAAAAAGGCGAGTAACGAATCTTATTTTAGAACCAGCCTCTTTTATTTACCTGATACGTTTGGTAAAATTCCTCATCTGTTTTGACGAGATAGATAATCCCTTCGATAAGTCCGACAATACCACCCACGCCGCAAGTGACAATTGAAATCACAATTTGTATAATTCCTTCAGTGGTATAGCCTAGGACAAATTTGTGAATGCCTAAAGACCCGAGCAATATGCCCAGAATGCCGCATACAACTTTTTTGTTTTCAGGCCGGTGTTGCGGTGGCTGAGGTACATTCCACGATTCTACTTTTGTATTTTCCATTGGTTGGGTTGTTTGTTGTGGCTATAAAAATAGAAAAAATTATAGAAATGCGCTATCGATTGGTTCCCAAAGTTCAACTTTATTCCCTTCCGGATCGAGAATCCAGGCGAACTTTCCATAGTCGAATGATTCGGGTGCGCCCACGATTGTCACGCCTTCATCAGCTAGTTTTTGTAATAAATTATCGAGATTATGTACCAGGAAGTTCTGCATGAACTGCTTTTCACTCGGTTGAAAATAATTCGTATCATCGGCAAAAGGCGACCATTGCGTGGAGCAGCTATTGCCGGCGTCATCTTTCCACCAGAAGGTACAGCCGTATTGATCAGTATTGAGGCCGAGATGCTTTCCATACCAAGCCACAAGCTCCTTCGAATTCTTTGACTTGAAAAATACGCCTCCTATTCCGGTCACGCGTTTTTCTTCTTCAAAGCGGGGAACTGTACTCGAATACTTTGCTTTAATTTTGTCGGCGATAGTTTGTGCGAGCCGCTCATGGCTTTCGTAGGTCCACCCGGCTATATGTGGCGTGAGAATGACATTTTGGGATTGAAGCAAATATTGGAAAGCTGCAGTGGTCGCGTGTTCGTGGAAAAGTGTTTCAAACGACAGCTTTTCATATTCGAGTACATCGAGTCCGGCGCCTAAAATCTTTCCTGTTTGCAAAGCCGATGCAAGGTCATCGGTAACGACGTTCTTGCCGCGCGACGTATTGATGAGCCAAAAAGGTTTGGCGAAAGCCTCGATAAAACTGGAGTTTACCATTTTGTCGGTTTGCGGTGTCCATGGTATATGAAGACTCACGACATCGGCCTGTTGTTGCAGTTCTTTAAGAGCAACCTGTTTGGCATTGGCATCGCCCAAATTTTCAAGGATGTCGTGGCACAAAATTTTTACATCAAAACCGCGCAGTTTTTTGGCAAATGCTTTACCCATGTTTCCATAACCGATGATGCCCACCGTTTTGCCGTCAAGTTCATGACCGCGGTTGCTTTCGCGGTTCCAATGCCCGGATTTGATTTCGGCATCGGCGGTATTGATTTTATTGAAAAGCGCGAGGAGTAATGCTAAGGTATGTTCGCCGACAGCGTTTCGGTTTCCTTCTGGTGCGGCGATGAGTTCGATATTGCGGCTTGCTGCGGCTTCGGCGTCGATGCTTTCGAGTCCGGCGCCGACACGCGCGATAAATTGCAGATTGGATGCTTTGTCGAGGAAATCTTCGTCAATTTTAAACCGGCTGCGGATTACAATTCCGTGATAGTCGCTAATATTCTGGGCAATGGTTTCGCGTGAGGAATTATAATCAACGTGATTGGTAAATCCGGATTGCTGCAGTTGTTCGAGTAGAAGCGGATGGTTGCTATCGATGTGGAGGATTTTTACGTCTTTCAAAGTGCTGTGTTTTTTCAAAAGTACAAAATTGTATGTGAAATCGGCGCGCGCATTAGGGATAAAAGCGGCATCCTTTTATGGAGTGCAGCGCAATAAAAGATAAAGCGGATAGCCCGCCCGCAGGGAATGCCCAACGCAACAGTTCTGACCATTTATTTCTTTGCCATTTCAAAAAACGTGTTACATTTGCTTTGAACTTCTGTTTTCAAATCCCTCAGCCAATGCTTTTCAACTCGATTGATTTTGCTGTTTTCCTGCCCATTGTATTTTTCTTGTATTGGTTTGTGGCCGGGCGATCGGTGCGTGCGCAGAATGTCGTGATCGTATTATCGAGTTTTATCTTTTATGGTTGGTGGGATTGGCGTTTTCTGGGGTTGTTGTTGTTCAGTTCGCTCGTCGACTTTTTTGTCGGATTGGTGCTGAGGCGTGAAAATCGGCCGGATCGACGCAAAATCCTACTTGGCATTAGCGTTGCGTTGAACCTTGGGCTGCTGGGGTATTTCAAGTATTTCAATTTTTTTATCGATAATTTCAATGAGGCGTTTACGTTTTTCGGTCATCCGTTCCGGAGTGAGGCGATGCACATCATCTTGCCTGTGGGAATTAGTTTTTACACGTTTCAGAGTATGAGTTATGGGATTGACGTTTACAGACGCAAATTGGAACCTACGACAGACGTGATTTCTTTTCTGGCCTTTGTGAGTTTCTTTCCGCAATTGGTTGCGGGTCCGATTGAAAGGGCGACGCACTTACTACCACAGTTTTTTAGGAACCGGACTTTCGATTACAATCGCGCAGTCGACGGAACGCGGCTAATCCTGTGGGGATTTTTTAAAAAAATTGTAATCGCCGACAATTGCTCGCCGTATGTGAACGATATTTTCGCGAATTATGCACAGTACTCTGGCGGGACCTTAGTGCTAGGTGCGGTATTGTTCGCTTTTCAGATTTATGGCGATTTCAGCGGTTATTCTGACATGGCGATTGGATTATCGCGATTGTTTGGTTTCGATTTGATGCGCAATTTCAGGTATCCGTATTTTGCGAGAAACATTGCCGATTTCTGGCAGCGTTGGCACATTTCTTTAACGACGTGGTTTCGCGACTACCTTTATATTCCCTTGGGCGGAAGCCATGGTGGAATGTGGTTGACGGTTCGCAATGTGTTCATCGTTTTTTTGGTGAGCGGTTTTTGGCATGGTGCAAAGTGGACCTTTGTGTTTTGGGGGCTGGTCAATGCTTTGTTGTTTCTGCCGTTGCTGCTGAGAGGAACCAATAAACTGCCACTGCAGAGAATTGAAAAACAGCATCTATTGCCTTCGATCAAAGAATTCTTCCAAATGGCGCTGACCTTTGGGCTCGTTACTTTTGCATGGATATTCTTCCGTGCTGAAAACCTCGAGCATGCCTTTTTATATATCGGACACATTTTTACATCTGGAGAATTTTTTAAGATCCGGTCGGCTTTGACTTACGAAGTTTCGATCATTCCGTTGGCGTTTTATATTGTTTTTCTGATGCTTGTCGAATGGTTCAGCCGATACAGCGAGCATGTCGTGAATGATTTTCTGTTGCAACAAAAAACCACTGCGGTCGGATTACGATATGCGTTTTATTTCTTGGTGCTTTTGCTTGTCATTTTGAATGTGAAAAACGAAGCGAGTGATTTTATTTATTTTCAATTTTAAACGATGAAGCACTTCCTCCTAAAGTTATTATTGGTCATCATTTGCTTCTATGGTGTGTTGTTTCTGCTGCAATGGATTGTAGATAGCGGGTTACGAAAAACACACAATGATGATTACGCGGGCTGGAACCTTATTTTCGAAAATCAAATTAAAGAACCTATGGTTTTTTTGGGTTCCTCTCGAACGGAAGTCCATTTTGACCCACAACTTATTGAAAAACATACCGGAATTCCATGTTACAATTTAGGATTATCGGGCACTTCACTTGAATTTCAAAAAATAAGATGGCGTAGTTACATTGCGCATAGCCGACCAAAAATTGTCATCCAGAATGTGGATCTTTTTGCGTTATCGGAAAAAAGCCTTCCTGATAAAAGGCAATTCCTGCCTTACTATAATAAGCCGGAAATGTTTGATGAACTGAAAAAAGTCGATCCGACGACCCGATTGGAAAAATGGATTCCGATGAGCAAATACCGCGGGTTTGAAACTTTGGTGCTGAAGGGAATTGCAGCGTTCTTTGGAAAAGAGTACACTGGTACTAAAATAAAAGGCTATCGCAAACATCAGCAAAGCTGGAATAGCGATTTTGAAAAATTTAAAAAGCAGCTTAAAGGAAAACCGATCGATTTTTCTACAACGGATTTTTCGAAAGGATTGGCAGAACTGCGGCAAATAATCACCGACTGCAAAAAGATTGATGCACAACTGATTCTAGTTTGGACACCGACATATTATGAACTCTCTGAATTGCAGCAGCCGACACTTTCAACTATGAATCAACAGATTTCTTCGATGGCTAGAGAAAATAATGTGCCGCTTTGGGATTTTACGAATGACACTATCAATTTAGATAAAAAGTATTTCTATAATTCCTTTCACATGAATGATAAAGGTGTGGCAGTTTTCTGTCGGCAGTTTTCCGATTCGCTCAATGTGTATCTTAAAAAGCCGTAAGTATCCTTCTTTTTAATTTCCTACGAACCCACCGCAACGGCAACGCCGAGGTTTTTACCGCCTAAAATGTATATTTTTAAAATCCTAAAATTAGTTTGGCAATCGAAAAATAAATCAGTATTCCGCAAATATCGTTGCTTGTGGTAATGAATGGACCTGTAGCCAATGCGGGATCGATGCCGAACTTGTCCAGTAAAAGCGGAATAAACGTGCCAATAAGAGAGGCAATAATGATTACCGAAACCAACGCTATGGTTACAATAATACCAATTATAAATTCAACATTGAGTAGCAGGTGACTTCCGACAAATAAAATAAGTGCGAGGATCACACCATTGAGTAAACTCAGCGAAACCTCTTTGATCAATCGGTTGAACAAAGATCCGCTCAGCGTGTTATTCGCCAAACCCTGGACGATAATCGCAGAGGATTGGACACCTACGTTTCCTGCCATCGCCGCAATGAGTGGCGTAAAAAAGAAAAGGTTGCCGTGTTTAAGCATCGCTCCCTCGAACAATCCCAATACCCTGACGGTAATAAAACCACCCAGCAGCGCTAGAACCAACCAAGGCAATCGAGCCTTTGTGAGTTCCAAAATACTATCATCGGCCTCAACATCCTGGGAGATACCCGCCGCCAATTGGTAATCTTTATCGGCTTCATCCTTAATTACATCCAAGATATCATCTATCGTGATTCTGCCCACCAAGCGCCCGAGTTCATCGGTTACCGGAATCGCTTCCAAATCGTACTTCTGCATGATCCGTGCGACTTCGACATCTTCGGTATCGACATTGACCGAGTTGAGTTTTCGAATGTAAACTTCACTGATTGGGGTTTTTGTGGAAGTTGTCAACAAATCCTTAAGCGACAAACGGCCTTTGAGCCTGTCTTCGTCATCGACGACATAGATAGAATGCACGCGTGAAATGTTTTCAGCCTGGATGCGCATCTCTTTGACACAAGTGAGCACATTCCAATTTTCATTGACCTTAACAAGCTCTTTGTGCATGATTCCGCCCGCCGTATCTTCATCATAGCGCAAAAGTTCTACGATGTCTTTGGCGTGTTCAACGTCCTGCAACTCAGAGATTACTTCTTCTTTTTTGCTTTGCGATAATTCGGCGATAATATCGGCCGCGTCATTGGTTTCGAGTTCGTCAAGTTCTTCGGCAATCTCTTTTGGCGAAAGACGTTTGAGGATGTTCTCGCGGATATCGTCTTCAAGTTCGAGCAGAATTTCCGCGGTTTTTTCGCTATCGAGTACCTTAAAGATATAAGTAGCATCGTCAAAGTCGAGTTCGTCTAGAATCTCGGCAATATCAGCATGATGCAGGTCATTGAGTAAAAGCTCGAGTTGATTGTCTTGCTTTTGGTCAATAAGTTGCTCCAATTGTTGGATCAGATCCTTGCTGATTTTAAACTCCATCGGCTTCTATTTTTTGAGTCAGACCTATAAATTGCTCGACCGATAATTGTTCGGGACGCAGGTCAAAGATAGTATCTTCTCGTAAATTATCCGACAAATTTAGTGTTTTTAAACTGTTGCGTAAGGTTTTCCGGCGCTGCTGAAAGGCGGTTTTGACCACCGAGAAAAACAATTTCTCGCCACAAGGCAATGTGAAATTTTCTTTCCTGCGCAAACGCAATACCCCCGATTTTACTTTCGGCGGCGGAATAAAAACATCCTCGTTCACCGTGAATAAATATTCAGCGTCGTAGAATGCCTGAACAAGAACCGACAAAATACCGTAAGCTTTTGTTCCTTTTTTTTCACAGATTCTTTGAGCGACTTCCTTTTGGAACATCCCTGAAAATTCTGGTATCTGATTGCGGTATTCCAAAGCGCGAAACACGATTTGAGTGGAAATATTATAAGGAAAATTACCGATTATGGCAAATTGTTTTCCTTCAAAAATCTCGTTGATATTGTATTTGAGGAAGTCTTTTGAAATGATCTTATCTTTCAATTTCGGATAGTTTTCGTTGAGATACGTTACCGATTCATTATCGATTTCAATTACGTAAATATTGGAATCCTTTTCGAGCAGATATTTGGTGAGCACGCCCATTCCGGGACCAATCTCAAGCACATCGTTATAACCTTCGAGATTCAGCGTGTCGGCGATTGCCTTGGCGATACTTTCGTCTTTTAGGAAATGCTGCCCGAGGTGTTTCTTGGCTTTTACTTTTTCCATGATTGTTTTTGGTAAATACACGGTTTTTGCCTCAACGGCGCAAAGACGCTAAGTTTAGATGGAATTGTATTCTGAGATTACTTCGAGTTCAGTTCGGAAAGTGATCATTTTATCACCGAAAAGCTGCATCGATTCCTCGCGTAATTTGGGTGCGTCATCTGAATAATAACTTTCGAGCGTCGCCTTACTGTCGGTCGTAAACTGTACCGAATAAGTAGTGCCGCCCATTTCTTCGACGATCAAAACTTTGACCAGGCGTGCCGATGTAAATTTACCAGTAGCCATGATTTCTGGTATGTGTTTTTGTTCCATCCAGGTGAGCCATTGGTCGTGCAGGCTTTCGTCAATATTTGTGGTTACGTTGTAGATGATCATTTTTTAGATTGTTGGTTATTATTGTTCGCAGACACAATGCGATTACAAAGTCGTATCGCCGCGCAGTTGCCTATATTTCTTTCGGGCATCGGTAAAATAAATGCTGTCTTCATGGTGGAAAATCACTTGTTCATAAAGCGACTTTGCCTTTTCGGGATCCTTGACCTGCTTATTATAGATTTCAGCCGAATAATAGTAGGCTTCGTCAATATAAATACCTTCTTTGTGGTTGTCGATCAGCGCCTGATATTGAGTCAATGCCGAGCGATAATCACCCAATTTTTCATAGGTTTTCCCGAGTCGGTAAAGTGTGACGCCTTCAATTTCGTCGCCCTTGAAACTTTTAAGTATAGCCAAAAATTGGGTAAGCGCCTCTTGGTTTTTGTGCTGGTATAGTAAATAATCCGCATGCGCAAATTGCTTGAGCGCTGTTTGCGTCGAATCGGCTACGGTATTGTCATTGATCAGCAGAAAATACTCTAGCGCATCATTGGCTATGAGTTGGGAAGTGGCCGATTTAAGTTCTTTAAATTGCTTCTGCGCCCAAAGGAAATCGCTTTTGAAATAGCTCGTCTTTGCCGCTTTCAAACTCGCTTGATGCCCGACAACATCATTTTTGAGATCCTCCTCGATTTGCGAGTAATAAATGAGTGCTTGGTTGAATTTCTCCTCATATAACAAAATATCAGCAAGTTCCATCTTGACATCGGCGCTTTGGTAAATATTCAAGCGGAGTTTCAATGTCGTGCGCAATATTTCCTTTCCTATTTCGGGATTCTTGAGATTGAATGTCACAAAATGCGCTTGTAGAATTTGTAGCGATAGTGAATATGGACTCACACCAAATTCGGTCAACAACGCATCGAGGTCGGATGCTATCAATTTGAGGTCTTTTTCCTGCGCCGCAGCGATCCGCATTTCAATCAGGTAAGTGTGCGACTGAATCAGTAATTCGAGGTCTTTGGTGTTTTCGAGAACGAACGTTAGAATTTCCTTTGCAGTTTCATTTTCGCCTTCTTCAATTGATAAATGGGCGAGGTTGACAATACTCGAAAACGACTCGGGATTGCGCCTGTAAATCGCCTTTTCCTGGATAAAAGCCTTTCCATATTCTTTTTGCTGTACATAAAACCAGCTCAAAAATTGGTTCCAAAAAATGTCCTGATTTTTCTGCGCCCTTACTAACAGTGCTTTTCGTAGCGACTCGTTGAAGTTTACGTCGGCATCTTCGGTCATAAAACGCGACAACTGGTTTTGTATCATCAGCGAATTCTGCTGATTGGTGTAGGCTTCGGTGAGGAATTTTTCGATCATCATCTCGGTATTGCCCAGCTGCCCATAGAGCAACGCCATCTGAAAATTAAAGTTGAATTTAGGCTCGAGTGAAAGCGCAAGCTCATAAGCTTGCAGCGCGTAATTGAGCAGTACTTTCCTTTCAAAGACCGAAGCCACATTGCCGACTTCATTTGGATTTTTGCCAATGCGCGCTATGGCCTGTTCGTAATATTTTTTGGCTTTTTCATTGTCTTTCCTCAGTTGCCAATTGTAGCCGAGTTCCACGAGCAGATTCGCCTGATTGTACTGTTTGAGTCTGTTTTGAAGAAGTTCTTCCGATTTGTCGAGTTGCTGTAGTTGCTGATGGCTTTCTATGATCCTTTGAAAATAATAGCCGTTTGAAGGCTGAGTCTTTAACAGTTCTTCATAGGAAATCCGCGCCTTTTCGAAATCGCCCTTGTCAAAATAATTCTGCGCCAACTGGTCGTTCTGCGCGCAGACTGCCAGCGAGAAAATCAGTTGGATAAAGAGGATTATTTTTTTACTCACGATTAGATAATTTATTTGTGCATTCGTGAACCTTTGGTTTCATTTCAGATAGAAAGGCAATGCTCCAAAGTAACACATTTTGTGTCAATTTAGTACATCGTTTAATAAAGATTAACTTTTAGTCGATGATGTCGAATCCGCAGTAAGGACGCAACACTTCCGGGATCAGGATTCCGTCAGCGGTCTGGTAATTCTCGAGAATTCCGGCCAATACTCTCGGCAAAGCCAAAGCGCTTCCATTGAGCGTATGTGCGAGTTGGTTTTTGCCATCCTTGTCTCTGAAACGCAATTTAAGTCTGTTCGCCTGAAAGGTCTCGAAATTAGACACCGAACTGATTTCCAGCCAGCGGTCTTGAGCGGTTGAAAACACTTCGAAATCGTAAGTCATCGCAGCTGTAAATCCCATGTCACCGCCGCAAAGACGCAAAATGCGATAAGGCAATTTTAACTCTTGCAGCAATGTCTTGACGTGTTCGACCATGCCTTCGAGCGCTTCGTAGGATTTGTCGGGGTGTTCAATACGAACGATTTCAACTTTGTCAAATTGGTGCAAACGATTCAGGCCGCGCACATGCGCACCATAGGAACCTGCTTCCCTTCGGAAACATGGCGTATATCCGGTACACAAAACAGGCAGTTCGTTTTCATTCAAAATCACATCGCGAAACAGGTTCGTTACTGGTACTTCGGCAGTGGGAATCAAATATAAATCGTCGGCACCCACATGATACATTTGTCCTTCCTTATCGGGCAATTGGCCTGTTCCGTAGCCTGAGGCTTCGTTAACCAAGTGTGGCACCTGATATTCTTTATAACCTGCTGCGGTATTTTTATCGAGGAAATAAGAGATGAGTGCACGTTGCAATCTCGCCCCTTTGCCTTTATATACCGGGAATCCGGCGCCTGCAATTTTTACCCCAAGTTCGAAATCAATGATATCGTATTTCTTGACCAATTCCCAATGTGGCTGTGCGCTTTCGTGCAATACGGGAATTTCGCCCTCCTGAAAAACAGCAAGGTTGTCTTCGGGCGTTTTACCTTCGGGCACTAAATCGGCGGGAAGGTTTGGCAGTGTGTATAATTTTTGGGTAAGTTGGGCAGCGAAAGTTTCGGCTTTTTCGGCGAGTTCTTTACTTTTTTCTCGGAGCAAAACCGTCTTTTCCTTTAGGATCGCCGCCTTTGATTTCTCTCCGCCTTTCATAAGTTCGCCTATGTCCTTGGATAGTTTGTTGGATTCAGATAATATGTTGTCGAGTTCCAGCTGCGCAGCGCGGCGTTTTTCATCCAACTGCACGACTTCTGCAACAATGGCTTTGGCATCTATATTTCTTTTCGCCAAGGCTTTGATTACCTTTTCCTGGTTTTCCCTGATAAATCCTATCTGTAACATAAAACGTATATTTTAAACCTGCGGAATTCTTTCCGTTCAGGCAGGCAAATTTAATCAAATGTTTCAGAGTATGAAACCGCAAATTAAAAAACTTAAATGTCCTTAAATGTATAAATGTTAGGAATTTAACCGAATTATCAGGCTTATTAACACGCATTTTTAGAATTATTAATTACATTCGCAAAAAAAATTGTACTTATAATGAAAAAGATTTACCTACTTATTTTATTGCTTTCAATCGGACAAGGTTTTGCTCAATCTGTCGATGCAGAACTGGAAAGCATTGCGAGTGCCGAAAGAAAATCGGCCTCTAAAAGGATGGCGCTGGTAACCAACCCAGACACTTACAATTATGATGTAACCTATCATAAAATCGAATTGACCGTTGATCCTGCGATTTATAATATCGCCGGAAAAGTGACCACCACTTATACGGCATTGGCTAATATGAATACTTTATATTTCGACCTCGCTAGAATTACCGATTCTTCAGATCCAAATTTCGATAGCCAGATTGAAGTAACTTCCGTAACAAAAAATGGTGTTGGCCTTTCCTTCACGCGTAACAACGAAGAATTGATTATCACACTTCCGGCTACCCAAACAACAGGATCGGCTGCTACCGTAGAAATAACTTATTCAGGTGCTCCAGCTGGAAGCGGGTTTGGTTCGTTCACTTTGGATGAGCACGATGGCACTCCGGTGATGTGGACTTTATCAGAGCCTTTTGGCGC